>Ga0209510_1000027_pt1 | contig 275477 bp, 263 predicted proteins | sample BiotimSIPDNA_FD_185749 | JGI IMG/M metagenome (GOLD analysis project Ga0209510, IMG submission 185749) | Anaerobic biogas reactor microbial communites from Washington, USA - Biogas_R1 time_0 SIP DNA (SPAdes) (version 2) | ecosystem: Engineered > Bioreactor > Anaerobic > Unclassified | place...
CACGGTGTTGAATCCCTGGCCGTCGCTGATCATGAGGATGATGTTCTTGATTTCCGGGTCTCCCGCCCGCACTATCGGCGTGAGAACGAGAAGGGCGATGATCGCGGCGTATCCTGTCTTCACTGTCTTCCTCCCTGGCTGGTGTCCTGTCCTGTCTGGAATAACACGGGGGGGGGCCGAAAGCCACGATTTTCGCCGATTCCGGTTCCGGTCCGGTCCGGATTTGTTTAAATATTCACGGCGCATTCATCAAGGCTTAACGGAGCCCGGGTACCTTTCCCGCTGTCTCGAGGAGGAATCCCGGCGGCCCGGGTGTCGGGCGCGAGGGACGGGAACAGGACCTGTCAAGGAGACGATCGATGAGAGGAACAGTCGGGGTGATCAGCCTGGGGATGCTGCTTTTGCCGGCCGCGGCGGGTGCGGCCGATTCCTGGACGGACAAGGTGAAACTCAAGGGGGACTTCCGCTACCGGCACGAAACCATAAAGGTCGAGGATCGGGATGCGCGTAACCGGCATCGCATCCGGGCCCGCTTCGGCGTCGAGGCGAGGCCGAGCGACAACGTCCTCGTCGGCCTGCAGCTCGCCAGCGGCTCGGCCGATCCCGTTTCCACCAACGAAAGCCTGGACGGCGGATTTTCCACCAAGGACATCCGCCTCGATCTGGCTTACTTCGACCTGGGGTTCCAGCGGGCTCCGGGATTGCACCTCCTCGGGGGGAAGATCCAGAACCCCTATTACACGCCGGGGGGAACCGAGCTGATCTGGGACAGCGACCTGAACCCCGAAGGGGGCGCCCTCAGATATTCCGGGAAAAGCGGCGGCGTGAAGCTTTTCACCAATATCGGCGGCTTCTGGGTCGAAGAGCGGAGTTCCGACGTCGACACCTGGCTGTTCGGAGCCCAGGGGGGGGTCGAGCTCGCCTTCCCGGATAAAAAGGGGTCCTTTACCGCCGGCGCCGCTTATTACAACTATGAGAACGCCCGGGGCCAGAGCCCGATTTTCGATTCCGACGACCCCTTCGGGAACAGCGTCGATGAAGCGGGGCGCTACCTGCACGATTACGACCTGGTGGAGTTGTTCGGCGAGCTGAAGATCCAGGCCGGAAGCGTCCCGGTGGCCGTCTTCGTCGATTACGTGAAGAACGTGGCCGAGGGGGAGATCGCCGGCAACGAGGGGTGGCTCGTCGGCGCCAGGGCGGGCAAGCTCAAGGATCCCGGATCGTGGGAGCTCCGCTACAACTACCGCAACATCGAGAAGGACGCGGTGCTCGGCGTCTTTACCGACAGCGATTTCATCGGCGGCGGGACCGACGGCAAGGGGAGCGAATTCGGCGTCGACGTCCAGGTGGCCAGAAACTTCACCGCGGGCGCCACCTGCTTCCTCAACAAGCTGGGGACGGCCGCGGGCGCCGACGATTTCCACCGGCTGCAGCTCGACCTGGTGTTCAAGTTCTAACGCTGTTTTCTCGGGATCTTTCCCAGGCTGACCTTCTTGGAGAGGGTGTTGCGGTGGATGCCCAGGGCGGCCGACGTCTTCTGGAGGTGCCCGTTGTTGCGCCGCATCACCTCGGAGATGAAGCAGCGTTCGAACTGCTCCATGGCTTCGGTGAAGAGGATCCCCTTTTCGACCATCTCCGCGCAGAGGGCCTCCAGGCGCTCCTTGAGCCTCGGGGGGCGGGGGGTGTCGCTCACGGCTCCCCCCTCTGGCGGTTCCAGGCCTCGAGGACCTTCCTGTAGTGCGCGTGGAACTTGTCCTTCAGGCTTCGGGGCGTCAGCCGGACGGCGGCGCTGGCGCCCCCGAGCAGGTAGGGGGCCAGGACCGACCGGGCCATGATGTTTTCCCTCACCGGGAAGGCGATGAGGGCGAGAACGAGGATGGAGCAGATGGCCCACCCGCGCACGAAGCCGAAAATGGAGCCCAGGAAACGGTCGGCTCCCTTGAGCGCGGCCGCCTTCAGGAACCGGTTCAGGGCGAAGGACACGAGCGCCCCCGCCGCCAGGGTGCCCAGGAAGATGAGGAGGAAGCCGGCCAGGTTGGCGATCGCTTCGGTCCGGAACAAATCGATCAGGCGCTCGGCCGGGACCGGGTAGAAGAAGACGGCGAGAAGGAAACCGGCGATCAGGGCCACGAGGCTGACGAGTTCGCGCACCAGGCCCTTGAGCAGGGCCAGGAGCGTGGACACGGCCACGATTCCGGCGAACAGGACGTCGAAATAGGTCCACTGGGCTGAAAGCATGGCCTCAAGGTTACACAGGTTTCACAAATAAAAAAACCCATTTGTGAAACCTGTGTTCCCGAATTCTCCCCTCCCTAAATCAGAGGGGAACCGGTCAGGAGCCGGTAGGCTTCGAGATACTTGGCCGCGGTCCCCTCCACCACCCGGGGTGGGAGTTCGGGGGCCGGCGGCTGCTTGTTGAAGCGGATCTCCTCCAGGTAATCCCGGACGTACTGCTTGTCGAAGGAAGGCTGGCTTTTGCCGGGTTCGTACCGGTCGCGGGGCCAGAACCTGGACGAATCCGGCGTCAGGACCTCGTCGCACAGGATGATTTCGCCGTTGTAGACGCCGAACTCGAATTTGACGTCGGCGATGATGATGCCGCGCGACAGGGCGTACTCCGCCGCCCGCGCGTAGATCTGGAGCGTGAGGTCCCGGAGCCTGGAAGCCTGGTCCTCCCCGATCATCCGGGCGGCCTCCGCGTAGGAAATGTTCAGGTCATGCCCCGACTCCGCCTTGGTGGCCGGGGTGAAGACGGGTTCGGGGAGCCGGTCGCACTCCCTCAGGCCCGGGGGGAGGGGAATGCCGCAGACCGTGCCGCTTTCCCGGTATTCGGTCCACCCCGACCCGGCCAGGTAGCCGCGCGCCACGCACTCGATCGGGAACATCTCGGCCTGTACCGCCAGCATGCTCCGCAGGTCGAGGACCTCGCGGTGGCGCTGGAGGTCCGGGGGGAACTCCCCGGCGTCGGCGCTGACCAGGTGGTTGGGGACCAGGTCGCGCATCATGCCGAACCAGAAGCGCGACAACTGGGTCAGCACCGCCCCCTTCCAGGGGATGGGGGTGGGGAGGACGACGTCGAAGGCGGAGATGCGGTCGGTCGCCACGATCAGGAGTTCGTCCCCATAGGCGTACAGGTCGCGCACCTTTCCCCGGCGGAGCAAGGTCAAGCCGGGGAGGTCGGTCTGGACGCAAAGGTTCGGTTTCTTTTCCATAGTCCTCTCCGGATCAGCTGGCCAGCGCCTGCTGCTGACGGAAATCCACGCCGATGATTTTCGATACCCCAGGCTCCTCCATGGTGATGCCGTACATCGTCTGGGCCGTTTCCATGGTGTTCTTGTTGTGGGTGATGATGATGAACTGGGTGTTGTGGCTCAGCTCGGTCACCAGCCGCGCGAAGCGGTTGACGTTGGCGTCGTCGAGCGGCGCGTCGACCTCGTCCAGGACGCAGACGGGGCTCGGGCGGTAGCGGAAGATGGCGATCAGCAGCGCCAGGGCCGTCAGGGCCTTCTCCCCCCCCGACAGCAGCAGCACGTTCTGCAGCCGCTTCCCCGGGGGCTGGGCGATGATGTCGATGCCGCTGTCGAGCATGTCCTCCTCGTCGAGCAGCCTCAGGTCGCACTGCCCGCCGCCGAAGAGGATCTGGAACACCTCCTGGAAATTCTTCCGGATCGCCCGGAACGCCTCCTCGAACTGTTCGACGGAGCGCCGGTTGATGTCGGCGATCGCCTTCTGGATGTCGGCGATCGATTTCTCGATGTCCAGCCGCTGGCCGTTCAGGAACTGGTAGCGCTGCTCCAGCTCCTTGTACTCTTCCAGGGCGCGCATGTTGATCGGGCCGAAGTTTTCGACCGCCTCGCGCATCCGGTCGTGCTCCTCGGCCACTTCCCGGTACTCGCGCTGCCACCCGTCGTCCTCGATGTCGACGACGAGCTCGGCTACCGGAAGGTGGAACTCCTCCTGGCAGTGGCGCTCGAGATGCTCCAGGTCGTTTTCGAGCCGGGTTTTTTCGATCTCGATCCGGCTCCGGGCGTTCATGGTCTCCTCGCGCCCGGAGTGCAGGACCCGCAGCCGCTCCTCCACCTGCCCGAGCGCCGCGCGCCCGGCCGAGAGGGCCGTCTGCATCGCTCCGAGCGTTTCCTCCGTCGTCTCGATGGCCCCGGCGCATGCGGCCATCCTCTCCCTGGCCTGCTCCTGGGCGGCGGCGAGTTCCCCGATCCGTTCGCGCACCTGCGCGGCCTCGGTCCGGCTGGCTTCGGCGCGCCGGCGCACCTCCCCCGATTCCTGCTCGAGCCGGCGCAGGTCGGCGTCGATGCCCGACCGGCGCTCCTTCTTGACGGCGAGGGCGGAGACGAGGGCGCCGAGGTCCCTGGAGAGCGTGGCGCTTCCGGTACGGAGCGACTGCAGCCGCGCGTTCAGTCCGGCCAGCTCCGCCGACCCGGTGCCGCTGCGCGCTTCGATCCCGGCGATCTCCCCGGCCGCCCCCTCGAGGCGGGACTCGAGTTCCCGCCGCTCCGCGCCGAGCTGGCCGAGTTCGGTGTCGGCCACCTGCTCCGCCTGCTCGATCCGGCCCAGGTCGGCTTCGATCCTGGAGATCTCGTGTCCCTGGAGGGCCGTCTCCACCTCCAGCTTGCGGGCCTCGGCCGTCAGGGCCTTGATCGATTCCGCCGTGACCGACTGGTCCTCCTTGAGGCGGGAGAGCGCCGCGCGCGCCGATTCGATCTTCTGGGCCACCGCGGCCAGCTTCTTCCCGAGTTCCCGCTTCTCGCGCTTCAGGGCGAGAAAGCCCGCCATCGATTTTCGTTCGCCGACGGCCGAGAGGGTGCCGCGGGGGGAGTAGGCCTCCCCCGAGAGGGTCAGAAAGTTGGCGGCTGGCGATCGCTCGGCCACGCGAAACGCCGTATCGAGGTCGGAGACCATGACGGTCGAGGCGTATTCGGGGAGCGCGCGCCCGAACGCGCTCTTGACGTCGGGCGCCATGCGCAGCAGCTCGTCCAGGTAGCCTATCACCCCGTCGCCGCCGACTTCCGGCCGGCCGGCGCCGGTGCCGTGGCAGTGGCCGTTCTGCAGGGTCATGAAGGTGCATTTCCCCGCGCCGATCCGTTTGAGCCGCTCCACCCCGCTCATGGCGTCCTCGCGGCTTTCGACCAGGATGTACTGCAGCGGGGCGTTCAGGTAGTCCTCGAGCGCGGTCTCGTAGGCCGGATCGGTCTCGATGTGGTCGGCCAGCGTCCTGGCGCGGCACGCCTCCTCCCCCGGGACCCGCGTGGAGAGGTATTTCTGCACCCCCTCGGAATAATTGCTGCGCCGCTGCTCGATCTCCTCGAGCGAGGAGTAGCGGTGCTGCATCAGGCCGTGCTCGTTGGAGAGCGCCGCGAGTTCCTCCGCGAGCCGTTCGATCTCGCCCGCCAGGCTGGCGGCCCGGGCATCGAGCCCCTCGCCGGCGGCGGCCACTTCCTGCTGCCGGGCGGCCTTGCGGTCGTGGTCGGCCCGCACCCTCTCGAGTTCGGCCGCCCGTCCGGCCCGCTCTTCCGCCCTGATCTGCCGCTCGTTTTCGAGCCGCGCGGCCCGGGCCGAGATCCGGGCCAGGCTTTCCTGGCAGCGGGCCTGCAGGTTCTTCAGGTCCGACAGCTTCCCGGCCCCGGTCAGGAGGAAGGAGCGGAGTTCGTCGATCTGTGTTTCGGCCGCCCGGATCTCCTCCTGCAGCCGTTCGCTCTTCGCCTGTTCGGTCTCGACGACCTCCCGCTCCCGCGTGATCTCTTCCGACAGGGCGCGTCCGGTCTCCCGGAGACGCTCCGTCTCGCTCCCGATGACGCGTTCCCGGTCGGCGATGGCCGCCTGTTCGCGCTCGAGCTCCCCGGTGCGGGCGATGAGGGCCAGGCGCTGGGTTTCCTGGTTTTCCTGCAGGTTCCGGGCGTCGCCCGCCTCGACCTTGAGCGCCGTCAGGCGCTCGCGGACCTGGTTGACCTCCTCTTCCTGCCGGGTGCACTCCCGGCGCGCGTCGTCCCGCTCGCCCTCCGCTCCGGCCAGCTCGGCCAGCACCGCCTCCTCCCGCTCCCGGGCGGCGGTGAAACGCTCGGCGCACTCGGACAGCTTCCGGCGCAGTTCGCGGTCCTCCATCCCGACCTTGAGGCGCGCGACGGAGCGCAGCTCCTCCCTCAGCCGGTTGTAACGCCGCGCCTTGGCCGCCTGCCGGCGCAGGGAGTTCAGCTGCCGCACCACCTCGCGGGTGATGTCCTCGGCCCGAAGCAGGTTCTGCTGCGCCTGTTCCAGCTTGCTCTCCGCCGAATAGCGCCGGCTCTTGAAGAGGGTGATCCGCGCCGCTTCCTCGATCAGGCTGCGGCGCTCGGCCGGCTTGGAACTGAGGATCTGGCCGATGCGCCCCTGCTCGAGAATGGCGTAGGAGTTGGGCCCCAGCCCGGTCCCCTCGAACAGGGCCTGGATGTCCTTCAGGCGGCAGCGGCGCCCGTCGAGGTAATACTCGCTTTCGCCCGAGCGGTAGAGCCGCCGGCCCACGGTGAAGCTCGCCGGGTCGAACTCGGGCGCCCCCGGGATCTCGATCGGGTCGTCCAGCGAGAGGGTCAGGATGACCTCGGCGAAGCCGGTCGGTTTGCGCTTCTGGGTCCCGTTGAAGATCACCCCTTCCATCTTGTCGGTGCGCAGCGATTTGGCGCTCTGCTCCCCGACCACCCAGCTGATGGCGTCGGAGATGTTGCTCTTCCCGCAGCCGTTGGGGCCGACGATGGCCGTGACCCCCTCGTGGAAAGGTATGTGCGTGCGGTCGCAGAACGATTTGAATCCCACGAGCTCCAGTTTCTTGATTCGGTTCATAGCGTTCGTGCCACCCTTTCCGCCGTCTCGTTTCCCTTTACTGCAGGTTCAGATGAAAGAAACCCGCCACCTGCCTGTCGTAGTTTTGGAGCCCCTCGCCGCTCATGGCATGAACCCGCCCGGTCGGGTGGGTCATGAACTCGCCGTCGGGCGCCTTTTCATGCAGGTCCGCGGTCGAGGCCGCGAGCACCCTGCGCCCCTCCCCCTGGATGAAGAGGAGCGATTTCCCCGCCAGTTCCTCGACCGGCAGGGGCCGGTCGAGGAACCGGAGGTCGGGGATATGGAGCAGCCTGAAGAGCTGCCAGCACCCGAAGCGCAGGGCGCGGTTGTCCACCCCGAATTCCTCGGCGATCCGGTAGCCCAGGAACTGCTCGATGGTTTCGTAGGCGCTGTCGGCGGCGACCGCCCGGACTTCCGGGAACGCGGCCGCGGACTTGAGGGCCGCGAAGGCGCTCGTGTCCACCCCCCAGATCCCCATCCGCTCCGGGTTGTTTTCGGGGCGCCCGATCATGAAGCGCACGGCGTCGGCCATCTCCCCCGTTTCTTCGAGCCCGAGCGTGCTGGCCCCCCTGGGCGCGGCGCCGCTCCCGCGCTGGTCGACCACCAGCAGGTTGAACCCGTGCTGATGGAGGGCGACCGCCAGGCTCAGGGCGTCCGACCGGCTCATGCCGTGGCCCGGGGCCAGGATGATGCCCGGGGCGTGCCTGAGTCCCGGGATCCACCACCCCGGGATCGATCCCCCGCGGCTCGAGGGGACCTGGAGTTCGAGCGACGGGAGGAGGTAGTGCGACGGGTTGACCGATTCGGTCACGGCCCCGGGATGGGAGATTGTATACACCAGGAAACCCAGGACCAGGGCGCCGCCTGCAAGCAGGACAAGGCAGGAGGGCAACAGCGTCCGCCGTAACCATCCCGACTTGGTTTTAGCCTTTAACGCCCGCCGTTTCATGGAAATAAGGCTCCGGGAATCCGCCCGCATCCGGGCCGTGGGAGTCGGCTGCGGGTCGAGCTGTCGTGTTTCCGCTGTCGGGGGTCAATATAGCATAGGGGATTGCAGCAGGGTCAAGAAAAATCACAATATAATGGGGTTATTTGAGTAACTGGCTACCATATGTTGAGTTTAGGGAGGTTTTCCGTCGGGCCCCCCGGCCGAGGGTGCGCAAGTCCCCGGGAGTATTGATATTAGCCAGGTCGGAGTCGAAAAACGGGCCCTGGTCGGGCGTCACCCAGCGGATGCGCAGGGGGCCGTCGAGGAAGGTGGCGATCACCTTCCGGGCGCCGCGCTCGAGGGCCTCTTCGATCCTCGGCAGGCAGCTCCTCCGGTAGACGGCGCACAGCGGGTGGGCCAGCCCCCCCTCCGAACGGGGGATGGCGGCGTCGTACCCTTCGGCGAGGCGGACGAGATTTTCGAGCAGCCGGGTGGGCACGCTCGGCAGGTCGCAGGCCAGGACGAGGTAGAGGGTGGCTTCCTCGTGATGCATGGCGGCGTGAACCCCCGCCAGCGGGCCGTGATCCCTGTAGCGGTCGGGGACGACGGGGAACCCGAGGAAGCGGTAGGCGTCCTCCTCGTCGGCCGAGACCAGGATGCGGCGGGTCAGGGGGAGCACCCGATCGATCACGATCCGGATCAGGCTGCGTCCGTCGACCGTGACCAGCGCCTTGTTGCTCCCCATCCGGCGGCTCTTCCCGCCGGCCAGGATGACGGCGCACAGATCCTCGTTAGCCATGGATCCCATCATCGGGCCCCGGCCGTTGTTCGTCAACCGCAATGTGTCATTCGCCCTCACCCCGGGGCATTCTGTTATATACTGGCCGGGAAAGGTCGGGACAGATGACAACACGTTCGCTCTGGCTTGCCGCGGCGCTTTCGGCCCTCGCGGCGCTCCCCTATTCCGGGTCGGCGGCGGCCCCGGATTTCTTCCGGATCGAGGACCTCCGCCCCGGACTCAGGGGGACCGGCAGGACCTGTTTCCAGGGGACCCGGCCCGAGGAGTTCCAGGTGGAAATCCTCGGGGTGATGCGCGGGGTGTCGCCGGGCGCCGATTCGGTGCTGGCCCGCTTCAGCGGCGGGCGGATCGACAGGTACGGCATCTTCGAGGGGATGAGCGGCAGCCCCGTCTACATCGACGGGAAGCTCCTCGGCGCCGTCGCTTACTCCTACGCCTTCGCCCGGGAGCCGATCGCGGGGATCACGCCCATCGCCCACATGGTGGACGCCTTCGAGGAAAAGGGCGGGGGCCTTCGCCTGGAAAAAGGGGGAATACGGGACGGCATGCTTCCGCTCCCCGCCGTAGGCGGGGGAGGGCTCGAATTCCCCATCCTGCCGGGAGGGGGCGCCGCCCCGGGCGCGCGGGACGCGCATTCTTTGCTCCCCATCGCCACTCCCCTCTCCCTGGGGGGCTTTCATCCCGGGACTCTGGAGGCTTTCGCCCCCCGCTTCCGTGCCGCGGGGATGACGCTGCTGCAGGGATCCGGAGCCGCATCCGGCGACCCGCCGGGGGACCAGCCCCCGTTCGAGCCCGGCTCCAACATCGTGGTTTCGCTCGTGGAGGGGGACCTGGATGTCTCCGCCGGGGGCACGGTGACCTATGTGGACGGGGACCGACTCTATGCCTTCGGGCACAACCTCCTGGAACTGGGGAACACGGAGCTCCCGATGCGCCGGGCCAGCGCCGTGACCATCTTCCCCAGTTTCGAGAGCTCCTTCAAGATCCTGGCCGCGGGCGGCGTCGCGGGCGCGATCCGCCAGGACCGGGGCATGGGCATCTACGGCATCGTGGGGGACCGGGCGCGCACGGTGCCGGTGCGGATCGGGCTCCTCTCCAGCCGCGGCGCGCGGAAGGAATACCGGTTCGAGCTGGCGCGGGACTCCATGCTGACGCCGGTCCTGCTCAATATGACGGTCTACAACACCATCACCGCGTCCGAGCGCGCCCAGGGGGGGGCCACGATCGGGGTCACGGGGAAGATCGGCATCGGAAACCAGCCCGAGGTCCGGGTCGCCGGACGCTTCTCCTCACGGAGCGAAGCGGTGCAGAACGCCGCGCTTTCGGTCGCCGTGCCTGTCAACTACCTGATGGAAGCCGGATACCCGGACCTGGACCTCGAGCGGATCGACCTGGAGATTTCGGTCCTGGAAAAGGACCGGAGCGCCCGGCTCGACTCGATCCGGGTGGATCGCCGGGAGGTGCGGGCGGGGGATTCGGTCGAGCTGACGATGACGGCTCAGCGGCCAGACGGGGAGATCCTCCGGGAGGTTCGCACCGTGCGGATCCCGGCGACCGCCTCCCCCGGCCCGCTCACCCTGACCCTGGCCGACGGGTCGGCCCTGACGACGCTGGAACAGCAACAGGAGGGGGGCGCCCTGACACCGCGCGACCTGGGTCAGCTGATCGGGTTCCTCAACCGGATGCGCCGGAACGACCGTCTCTATCTGCGCTTTTCGCGGCGCGAGCCGGGGGTGGTGATGCGAGGGGAGGGGATGCCGGGCCTCCCCCCGTCGATCCTTTCGGTGCTCCAATCGGAGCGGAAATCGGGGGCCCTGACCGCAATCCGCACCTCCACCATCGCGGAATACGAACTTCCCGCGTCCGATGACGTCATCGCCGGCTCCCGGTCGGTGGCGATCGAGATCAAGCCCTGACACGAGGTCTCTGCATGCATATGAGGAAAACCACCCTGCCGGCCGCCTTTCTGGCCCTTTCGATCGCCTCCTGGGCCGCCATGCCCCGGTTCTGGGAGAACTTCACCCGGGAGGAGCTGCTCCAGGGGAGTTTCAGCGGCGTTTCCCTCGGCCCGGAAGGGGCGCTGTCGCTCGCACCCCCCCTCGACCTCTGGTTCGACACCGGCCAGGAATATATCTTTTCCATGGTCCGCGACCGGGCGGGCAACCTCTACGTCGGAACGGGGACGGAAGGGAAGGTGTACAGGATCGACCCCGAAGGGAAGGGGAGCCTGTATTTCGATTCCGGAGAACTCCACGTCTTCGCTCTGGCGCTCGATTCCTCCGATACCCTGTACGCCGCGACCTCTCCCGACGGGAAGGTCTACCGCCTGGGCGCGGCGAACGACCCCCGGGAATTCTGCGACCCGGAAGAAAAGTACATATGGGCGATGGCGTTCGACCCGGAGGACAACCTCTACCTCGGGACCGGGGCCGGCGGCGCCATTTACAGGGTGGACAGGGCGGGGGAGGCGTCCCTCTTTTACGCCTCCGGCGACAGCCACGTCCGCTGCCTCGTGATCGAGGGGAAGAACCTGCTGGCGGGGACCGCGCCCGACGGGCGGGTGCTCCGCGTGGACGGGCGCGGGAGGGGGTTCGCCCTGGCAGACACCCCCTACGAGGAGGTGCACGCGCTCGCCCTGGACCGGTTCGGCACCCTCTACGCCGTGGCCTCCTCCCCGAAGGCGCCCGGGGCCCCCGCCGGGACCGCCCCCGCCGGGGAGGGGGACCCGAAGGTCTCGACGACGGTGACCGTCGTGGCGACTGTGAGCGCGGCGGGCTCCACGGCGGGTGGGGCGGGGCAGGCGGCCGGCCCCCCCCCTGCAGAGACCCCGACGGGGAAGGAGTCCGCGGCCACGGCCGTCTATGCCATCGCGCCCGAAGGCGCCGTGGAGCTCCTTTACAGCACCGCGGGGGGGATGGCGTTCGATGCCGCTCCCGGAGCCGACGGGGCCCTCCTGCTTGCCACCGGGCCGAAGGGACGGCTGCTGAAGATCCGCCCCGGCGGCCGCCCGGCGGTGGTCACCGACCTGCCCGAGGAGGACGCGGTCCGGCTGCTCCGGGCGGGGGACGACGTGTATGTCGGGGCCAGCAACCGGGGAAAGGTCTACCGCCTCCGGCAGGGGAGGGCGGCTTCGGGGGTGTTCGAGTCCGACCCGCTCGATGCCGGGATCGTCTCCTCCTGGGGGAGGATTTCCTGGAACGCGTTCGATGGCGGCCGGGGCGTCACCCTGGCCACCCGGAGCGGGAACACCCCCCGGCCCGACCCTTCGTGGAGCGACTGGACATCCTATCCGGAGCCCGGCCGGCAGATCGGGAGCCCGCGCGCCCGCTACCTGCAGTGGCGGGCCGGCTTCGAGGGGGAAGGGGAAGAAGCCTCCCTGGAAGGGGTGCGGATCTCCTACCTGCAGCAGAACGTGCGGCCGCGCGTCACCGAACTCAAGGTCCTGCCTCATGGGCTGGCGCTCGAGAAGCAGCCGTCGCTGGCTGCGAGCGGCATCTACTCCGTCGATGTCGATGACGGGAGGAGCCTCCTCGCCCCGCGCCGACGGGGGAGGGAGGACCAGCCCCTCCCCCCGCGGCAGGCGCTCGAGGCCGGGGTCCGGTCCTTTACCTGGAAGGCGGAGGACGACAACGGGGACCCCCTGCTCTACTCCCTCTACTTCAAGGGGGAGGCGGAATCGGAGTGGAAGCTGCTGGGATCGAACCTCGTCGACACCTTTTACACCCTCGGCACGGCGTCGCTCCCGGACGGGACCTACCGGTTGAAGGTGGTGGCCAGCGACGAACCGGGCAACAGCTTCGACCGTTTCCTCATCGGGGAGCGGGTGAGCGCCCCCTTCGTCGTGGCCGGCTCCCCCCCCTCGATCGAGATCCTCTCGCGGTCGGTCGAGGGGCGCAGGGTGGAGGTCCGGTTCCGGGCGGGGGTCTCCGCCGGAGCCGTTCAGAGCGCGGAGTATTCGATCGACGGGGGCGCCTGGCGCCTCCTTTCCCCCGTCGACGGCATCGCCGACTCCCCTCTCGAGGAGTATCTCATGGTGACCCCTGAGCTTGCGCCCGGGGAGCACCTGATCGGCATCCGGGCGGGCGATCGCAACGGGACCACCGGGACCGCCGGCTTCGTTCTGGCAGTCCCCTGAGGCCAAGGTTCGAGTTGCGCAAATCCGGCCGAGCGTGTAATGTCATAGGGTTCCGGATGGGGGAAGCCCCGTCAAAAAATGGAGCGGGGTGAGGTCGTATATGAAAAGAGAATGCAGCAGACGGGTCGTCGCCGCCATCGCGGTTTTTTCGCTTCTTGCGCTGGCGCTGCCGGCATGGGCCCAGCAGGGGGAGATCCAGGTGACGTGCCTGGACGCCTCGGGCGGCGCCTTGAAGGACGTCAAGGTCGTCATCATCAACCTTCTTACCAAAAAATCCAAGGACGAGAAATCGAACGGCCAGGGGATCGCCGCCTTTGACAAGCTCGATGACGCTATCTACCGGGTGGTGGGGCGCAAGGAGGGTTTCGCGCCCGCTTTCCACGAGTTCGTCGACATGAAGGGGGCGTCCGCGTCGGTCACCCTCAAGTTCGAGGCGGGCGCGGACCGGAAACTCCATTTCGAGGATCCGCTCCTGGAAAAGAACGCCGCCGCCCTGCTGCAGCAGGGACTGGGGGCCTACCAGCAGAACGATCTTCCGGGGGCGGAGAAACTTTTCCGCCAGTCGCTTGAAATCAACCCCTCCTCGGCCGAAGGGCTCTACTACCTCGGCGCGACGCTCCTCCGGCAATCCCGGTTCGACGACGCCGCCGAAACCTGGAAGAGGGCGGAGGCCGTCGCGGCGGTTCTGAAGAAGCTCCCCTCCACGGCCCCGGCGGGCAAGGCCAACCCGTACGAGACGATCGAGCGGAATGTGGGGCAGCAGCTGCAGCAGATGCCGATCTTCAAGGCGGAATCGGCCTTCAAGGCGAAGAAGTACGAGGAGGCGGCCCTCCTCTACGCCGAGGCCGCCAAGGCGTTTCCGACGAACCCCGACCTCCATGCCAACCGGGCCCGCGCCCTGTCCCAATCCAAAAAATGGGACGAGGCCATCGCGGCCGTCGACAGTGCGCTCAAGCTCAAGCCGGGGGACGCGTCCCTGGCGGATCTCAGGAAGACGATCGTCGGCCTGAAGGAGAACGAGGCGATCCAGAAAGCCCAGGGCCTGCTGGACGCTGGGAACAAGATGCTCGGGTCCGGGGATGCTGCGGGCGCCCTCGGGAAGTTCCAGGAGGCCAACACCCTCATCGCCGCCGAGAAGCAGGCTCCGATCTGGAGACAGATCGGACGCGCGCTGGCCAAGCTCGAGCGCCGGGACGAGGCGGAGGCCGCCTTCCGCAAATCGATCGAACTGGCCCCGGAGGGCAGCCTGGCCGAATACCAGATGGCCTTCGCGCAGTTCTACCTGGATGGCAAGAAGTTCGAACAGGCGGTCGACGTCATGGCCGATCCCCGGAGCGCGGGCGACCGCAGCCCCGAGAGGGTCCTGACGGACCTGGCCGAAAGGGTGAAGAACCAGGAGCCGCGGCTTGCGGAGGCGGCCCTGGAAAGGGTGATCAAGATCAACCCGGCCAACGCCGACGCCTACTACGACCTCGGCCGGCTCTACTTCGCCGAGGGGAAGGAAAAGGACGCGCGCACCCTGGAATTGCTGAACAGGTTCGTGGAGATCGGGACCGACCAGGCCAAGCTCGAGGATGCCAAGGGCCTGCTCTACGTGGTTTCGAAACGGAGTCAATAGTCTTGCCCGCGGACGGGCGGGGCCGGGATCCCGGCTCCACCCGTCCGCGGGTCCTGCCCGCTACTCGCCCTCTTCCTTCTTCGTATCCTTGGCGCTCTTTCGCTTGCGGGGCGTCGTGGTCTTTTTCGCGGCGGTCCTGGCCCTCGTGGCCCTACCCGTCGTGGCGGTGCCCGTCTTCCTCCGGGTCCGCGGCTTGGGCTTCGGATCTTCGGCCGCGGCTTCGGATTCAGGTTCCGTTGCTTCCGCTTCCCCGGCATCCGGTTCGCCGGCTTCGGGCGCGGGCGAGCCGTCCTCTTCCGGATCGCCGGCATCCGGTTCGCCGGCCGTGGGCTCGGCTTCGGCTTTTATGGCCGGCGGGGTGGAAACGGGCTCCCCCGGCTCCTCCGGAGAGGCCTCGGCATCGCGCCGCACCAGGAGTTCGGTCTCCTCCGCGCTCTCCGTCTCTTCCGCATCCAGGGGCAACCCCGCCGCGGGCGCCGGTTCGGCGTCCGTCTTGGGGAAGCGGTCTCCGGGGAAGATGCGCAGGATCCCCTGCCGGTTGCGTTCGACGTGGAGCAGGCCGTCCCGGTGCGCCTGGCGCACCAGGTCGTAGATGCTCGAGATCCCGTACTGGTGTTCGTCGAACGGGGGCTGCAGCGACCGGATCATCTGCTTGAAGGTGCGGAGGTACATCGGCCAGTGCGGCCGGGACCTGGAATCCCGCAACGCTTCCTCGAGCGCCCGGATCGCCTCCGGGGCCGGGAGGGACGGTTCGACCGGCCCTTCTTCCGCAGGCTCGCCGTGCGCAGGCTCGCCGTGAGGCTGACCTTCGGCCGCCGCACGAGGCGCGGCCTCGGCCTCGGCCGGGGGCGCGCTCTCGGGCGCGCTTTCGGGCGCCACGGATGCCGTGCTTTCGGCCGCCGAGCGTTTCTGATCCCTCGTCTCCTTCAACTCCACGAGCAGGCTCCGGTCCACCTGCTTGAGGTGGATGGCCCCGGCGTCGGCCAGCTTCTGGACGAAGTCACGGAAGCTGCTGACCCCGTAGTCCCTTTCGGAAAAGGTGGAGTCGAGCTGCAGCAGGGTGCTCTTGAGCAGCCCCAGCTGGGGGGAGACCTCCCGGTCGGAGAGGATCTTCAGGGCCCGCCGGATCAGCGGGAGCGCGCTCTGCAGCGACGTGGAACTCGAGACCTGTGTCCGCCCCGAGGACCTTCTCGCCCCGGACTGCACGCCGATGAGGTTTTCGTACGCGATGAACTCGTGGCAGTTTTTCTGCAGGATGACGCTGGTAAAGGCGCGCCCCCCGACCACGAACACCATCTTGTCGTACTGCTTGAGTTTCTCCACCAGTGCGATGAAGTCGCTGTCGCCGCCGACGATGACGAAGGCGTTGATGTGCGCCCGGGTGAAGGCCGTTTCCAGCGCGTCGAGCGCCAGCGCGATGTCGGCCCCGTTCTTGTCGCCGCCGGGGGTCAGGTTGCGCTGCACCATCTGGATGGCGTGCTGGGTCATGGCGCGGCTGAAATCCTCCGCGCGCTTCCAGTCGCCGTAGGCGATCTTGGTGATGACCTCGCCCTTTTCCTTGATGGCTTCGAGCACCGTGCCCACGTCGAAATTGCGGCCGAGCGATTGCTTCACGCCGATGGCGATGTTGTCGAAATCGATAAATACAGCTATCTTCAGTCGTTCTTCGTTTGCATTATTCATAATTTGCCTATCCATATAGATTACATCATTCCGCGGCAGAATTCGATGCATAGTTTCGGTCCGTCCGGATCCGGTCCGGACGGCGCTCCCGCCTCATTCCCGCGCTCGCGACAGGCCGCCCGGAACCTTCCAGAGGAAGGCGGCGCCCCCGAGGTTGCACACGAGCATCAGCGCCGAGGTGGCCAGGGAGATCACCAGGCCGGAATCCCGCGGGACCCCCGCCAGAAACAGGGCCTCGACATAAACCCACTCGCGCACCCCCATCCCGTTGAGCGTCACGGGGAGCATGGTGGCCAGGGTGACGAGGGGGAACAGCGCCGCAAAGGATACCATATCGACGCGGTGGCCCGAGGCCAGGACCACCTGGTGGAATATTCCGAGGACCAGCGCGGAGTTCAGGAAGGAGTAGGCCGTGACGCGCCAGACCGCCCCTTTCCCGACCTCCTCGAGCGCGAGCGCCCGGTGAAAATCGCCCAGGTAACCCAGCGCTTTGCGGGCCCGGGGGGCGCGCACCCGCTCCTCCAGTTTCCGGCGGATCGTTCCCCCCTTCAGGACCAGGGCCAGGACGGCCGCGACCCCTGCCCAGGCGCCGAGATAGAGGGTTCCGAGGGGGAGCCCGTTCCATGCGAAGGGGCGCAGGCCGATGGCGATCGACCCGTACAGAAGCAGGGTGACGAGACCCGCCGCGCGGTCCTGCAGGACCGAGGCCAGCCCCTGCAGCAGCGGCTTCCCGGCTTTCCGGCTGATGATCCAGGCCTTGACGGCGTCGCCGCCGACGAGGGAAGGGAGGCCGATGTTGAAGAACATCCCCGCGAAATAGATCTGGACGAATTCGAGATAGCGGCCGCGCATGCCGAGGGCGCCCGCGAGGATGCGCCAGCGCTCGGAACAGAGCAGCTGGCTCCCCCACAGGGCCGCGAGGAGCAGGGCCAGGGTTCCGGCCGGAAACGCCCCCAGGCCCCGGGCCACCCGGGACACGTCGACCGATTTGAAAACCAGCCAGAGCAGAAGTATGGTAAAAAGCAGCTTCAGGGTATGGACGAGAGGTTTCGGCATCAGCGCGTCGTCCCCGATTTCGCCCGCGCGCACCCCGGCAGGGGCCCGAGGCCCGCGGGGCGGGAAGGGGAGGAGGGCCCATGGATCCGGAGGCGGCCGAGTTCTGGATGAGAGAAGCGCTGGCGGAGGCGCGGCGGGCGGGGGAGGAAGGGGAGGTCCCCGTCGGGGCGGTGGTGGTGTCCCACGGCAAGATCCTCGGGCGGGGGCGCAACGGCCCCATCGGCGCGAACGACCCCACGGCGCACGCGGAAATCGTGGCCCTGCGCCAGGCCGCGCGCGGCGCCTCCAACTACCGCATTCCCGGTTCGGTGGTGGTGGTGACGATCGAGCCCTGCGTGATGTGCCTCGGCGCCATGATCCAAGCCCGGGTGGACACGCTGGTCTACGGGGCCGCGGACCCCAAGGGGGGGGCGGTGCACTCCTGCTTCCGGCTTGCCGAGTCCGAGTTTCTGAACCATAGGATCCACGTGATTCCCGGGGTGCTCGAGCGGGAGTGCGGCGACCTCCTCAGGTCCTTCTTCGCCGCCCGGCGCTAGCGATCCGGTATTCCCCGGCTACATTTTGAGGGCGACCTCGAGCGAGAGATTGAGCGCCGGGGCGCTGTGCGTCAGCCATCCGATGGAGATCAGGTCCACCCCCGTCGCCGCGATGGCGCGGGCGGTCGCCGGGGTGACCCCGCCGCTGGCCTCGGTGAGGACGCGCCTGCCGACCCGGCGGACGGCTTCGGCCAGCGTGTCGACCGGCATGTTGTCGAGCAGCACCGCGTCCACCCGCTCCCCGAGCACCGCATCCAGCTGCTCCAGGGTGTCGACCTCCACCTCTACCTTGACCATGTGCCCCGCGCGGCGGCGCACCCTCCGGATCGCCTCCGTCACGCCGCCGGCCACCACGATGTGGTTGTCCTTGATCAGCACCGCGTCGTCGAGCCCGAAGCGGTGATTGGCCCCGCCCCCCGCCCGGACCGCGTACTTTTCCAGGACCCGGAGGCCGGGGGTCGTTTTCCGCGTGCAGACCACGCGGGCGGGGTGGGGCTCGATGGCGGCCACGATGTCGCGGGTGACGGTGGCGACGCCCGAAAGGCGCGCGAGAAAATTGAGGGCGGTGCGCTCGGCGGTGAGAATGGGCCCGGCCGCCCCGCGGACGAAGGCCACGGTCTCCCCGGCGGCCGCGTCGCCGCCGTCGGCGATCCGGATGTCGATCTCGAGGCCGGGATCGAGGCAGCGGAAGGCGGCGGCGGCCACCTCGATTCCCGCGATCCTCCCCGGCTGCCGCGCGACGATCGAGGCCGAGGCGATGTCGTCCGCCGCGACGATCGCCTCGGTCGTCAGGTCGCCCCCGCGCCCGATATCCTCGAGGAGGGCGCCCCGGACGGCGTCCTGGTACAGGATCGGGTGGAGGGGCGCAAGGCCGCCCTGCCCTTCGTTCGTTCGGTTCATATCAGCGTTTCTCCCGGGGCCCGAGTTCCAGCATGCGTTCGACGGCCCGGCGCGCGCGCTCCGAGACGAGTCCGTCGACCTCCACCGCGTGGCGCATGGAGCGCAGGCACCCGAGGATGCCGGGCAGGGTGATCCGCTGCATGTGCGGGCAGGCGTGGCACGGGTGGAGGAACCGGATTTCGGGGAATTCGGCCGCCAGGTTGCGGCTCATGGAGATTTCCGTGGCCAGGAACACCTGTTCCGGCCTGCGGCGGGCCACTTCGCGGATCATGTCGGCGGTCGACCCGGTGAAATCGGATTCCGCCAGGACCTCCGGCGGGCATTCCGGGTGGGCGAGGATATAGACGCCCGGGTATTGCCGCCGGTACCGGCGCAGGTCCGCGGCGGTGAATTTCTCGTGGACCTCGCAGTGTCCCTTCCAGAGGATCAGCTCCTTGTCCGTGCGCGCGGCCACGTACTTTCCGAGGAACTCGTCGGGGAGGAACAGGACCCGGTCCGCGTCGAGCGACTCCACGACCTCGACGGCGTTGGCGGAGGTGCAGCAGATGTCGGACTCCGCCTTGACGGCGGCGGAGGTGTTGACGTAGGTGACCACGGGGGCCCCGGGATATTGCCGGCGCAGGCGCGCGATATCCTCCGGGGTGATGGAGGAGGCCAGGGAACACCCCGCCTCCGGGTCCGGAATCAGGACGGTCTTCTCCGGGTTGAGCAGCTTGGCCGTTTCCGCCATGAAGTGCACGCCGCAGACCACGATGACGTCGGCGTCGACCGCGGCCGCCTCCCGCGCGAGCGCCAGCGAATCCCCCGTCAGGTCCGACACCGTGTGGAAGATTTCGGGGACCTGGTAGTTGTGCGAAAGGATGATGGCGCGGCGCTCCCGCTTGAGGGCCTGGATGGCCGTGATCACCGGAAGGTGGCGATCCCACTCCGCCCGGGGAATGACGTGGCCGAGGCGCGCGTAAAGGGCTTCCAGTTCCACCCCCGGACCTGGCGCCGGGGCGGGAACGTCGACGGCGTTGCCGCGGGCCGGATTCGTCATCGTCTTCTCCTCGCTTATGCTCAAATTGAGCATAATAGGGCAATTAAAAAAGAGGCCCGCTTTCGGGCCGTAATGGATCATGTTAGGCGCGATCAAAATGCTTGTCAATCGCCCGGGTCACGAAATCGGTGCGCCGGCGGGCGCGCCATCGGGCGGGGGCCGCCCGATGGCGGGAGCCGAAAATTCGAGTGAAGGATTTTCGGCCCGCGGCCGATAAGACGGCTGCAGCACCAAACGGCTTCGGCGGAAAGCGCCGACAGTATGCGCGGGGAGCACGGGCGGGGCGGAGAAGCGCTCGGTCTTGTTAACACGGGTGAGGGGACCGTCCCGCCCGCCGCTCCCCGCGCGCCACCCCCCCCTCCGACTATCCCCTGTCCCGATCCCCTCGATCCCGGTCCCGGTCCCTTCCACCCGGGAGGCGGCGGCGCAGGAGGAGCCAGAAAAAGGTCGCGCTGGCGCCGGCGACGAACATCACGATGATGTTGTTCTCCGGGCCGGGGGCGTACACCGCCTGGCGGTAGCCCGCCGCAAGCGCCCCCAGCAGAAAACTGAGCGCGGCGAGATAGGCCGACAGCGGGTGCTCGGGCGCCGTCTCCGGCCGCATCCGCTCCCAGAGGAGGCTGACCAGGTACGAGGAAGAGCCGGCCGCGATCGCCGGCAGCAGCCATGTGTCGAGCGCAAGGATCATCTTTCTTCCCCCTCTTTCAGTGTAGCACCGGCGCGCCGCGGGCGCATTGTATTCACCCCGGGAAGCGGGTACATTTAACAAAGAAGCTGTGCCGGGGACGGGGCCTTATGACGAGCGTGGACATTTACGGGGTGCCGATCGACCTGGGGGCCGGGCGGCGCGGGGTCGACATGGGGCCGACGGCGCTGCGCATCGCGGGAGTCGCCGCGCGCCTGGTCGCCCTGGGCTGCGAGGTGCGCGACCAGGGGAACATCCCCGTCCCGCTCCCGGAGACGATGGGGGCGGCGAGCCGGGACGCCCGTTATGTCCGGGAGATCGCGGAGGTGTGCGGGGCGCTCTACGCGCAGGTGCAGAGTTCGCTGGCTTCCGGGCGCCTGGCTCTCAGCCTGGGGGGAGATCACAGCCTGGCCGCGGGTTCCGTGGCCGGGTCGGCCGCCGCCATGCGCCGGAGCGGCCGTCCGCTCGCCCTTCTGTGGGTCGACGCCCACGCCGATATGAACACCCCAGAATCGAGCCCCAGCGGAAACGTTCACGGGATGCCGCTGGCGTGCCTCCTCGGCAAGGGCCCCGGGGAACTGTCCGGAATCGGAGGGTTCTTCCCCAAGGTGGATCCCGCGCGGTGCGCCGTCATCGGGCTGCGCAACCTGGACGAGCGGGAAAAGGGGATCGTGCGGGATTCGGGCGTCGCCGCCTACACCATGAACACCATCGACCGGCGCGGGCTGGCGGCCGTGATGGACGAGGCGCTCGGCCGCATCTGCGAAGGGGATGCCGCAGTTCATGTGTCGTTCGATATGGACGGGGTGGACCCGTCCGTTTCTCCAGGGGTGGGGACCCCGGTGCGCGGCGGATTCTCCTACCGCGAAGCCCATCTGATCATGGAGATGGTGGCCGACACCCGGAGGCTGATCGCGCTCGACATGGTGGAGCTGAATCCGATCCTGGACGACCGGAACTCCACCGCCGTGCTCGGGTGCGAGCTGATCCTGTCTGCGCTGGGAAAGCGGATCCTTTGACGGGAGGGGCGGCTGGAGGGACTCCTGATGCGCCTGATCATCGCGGCGGCCTTTGCCGTTGTCCTGGCGAACCTCGGTTTGCCGATCCTCTACGGAGGCTGCGCTACGAACCGTACGTCATCGGAAGAGAAGGGGCCGCAGGACCCCGCCGGTTCGCAGGAATTTTCCCGGCTGCGCGCGGAGATGGTGCGGGTGCAGCTCGAGGGGCGGGACATCCGGGACGCGCGCGTACTCGACGCCATGCTCCGCGTCCCCCGCCACGAGTTCGTCCCGGAGGCGCCGCCCCGTTCGGCCTACGGCGACCACCCCCTTGCGCTCGCACTGGGGCAGACCATATCCCAGCCCTACATCGTCGCCTTCATGACCCAGGCGCTCGGGCTCGAGGGGGACGAGAGGATCCTGGAGATCGGCACCGGGTCGGGATACCAGGCCGCCGTGCTGGCCGAAATCGTGCGCGAGGTGTACACCATCGAGATCCTGCCCGAACTCCAGGAGCGGGCGCTTTCCGTACTCGGCCGCCTTGGCTACCGCAACATCCGCGGCAGGGTGGGGGACGGGTACCTGGGGTGGCCCGAGGAGGCTCCCTTCGACGGCATCATCGTGACGGCGGCGCCGCGCGAGGTGCCCCGGCCCCTTCTCGACCAGCTCAAGACGGGAGGGCGGCTGGTCATTCCCGTCGGCGACCTGGTCCAGGACCTGGTGGTTTTCGAAAAGGGGCCCGGGGGGATCTCGCGCCGCACCCTGATCCCGGTGAGGTTCGTTCCGATGACGGGCAGGGCGGCGGGCGAAAAATGAGGGCGCGGGCGCGTCAGCGTTCCCCCTCCTCGCGATCCCTCCCCCGGTCGTTCGCCCGGCCGTTTCCCCCGTTGTTCCCGATGATGTCCGCGATCATCCGCTCCTTCCGCCGCCAGAGCCCGATGCTGAGCCCCACCTTGTATTCATGGGGGTTGTGAAGGCGCTTGTAGCTTTCGTGGAGATGGGCCAGCTGCTCCCTGCGCCGGTCACGGATATCTTCCAGCGGGGGGAATTCGCGGACCGGCGCGCCCGACTCCACGATCGGTTCGAGCAACTGCACGCGGCGGGGGGAATCGAGCTTCTTGCGGCGCAGCGGGTTTGCCGGGTCCACGATCCACACCCCCCCCCGGGAGAGATCCTCGTCCCGCCCTGCCACCGCGTCCGCCTCCATCAGCCCTTCCCGATCGTAGAAGCGCACGATCTTCTTGAGGCCGGGGTTGGTCGTTTTCTCGGGGTTGGAGCTGAGCTTGATCGTGGGCTCCCCGTTGTGCTCCACCATCTTGTATATCCCCCCCAGCGCCCCGCCCCCCTCTCCCGCTCCCGTCACCAGGTTCGTTCCCACCCCCCAGATATCGATCCGCCCCCCCTGTGCCAGGATGTCGGCGATCAGGGTTTCGTCCAGTTCGTTGGAGGCGACGATCTTGACGTACCCGAGCCCTTCCCGGTCGAGCATGTCACGCGCTTCGATGCTCAGGAAGGCGAGGTCGCCGCTGTCGATGCGGATCCCGGCGAGGGCGTGCCCGGCCGCCTCGAGTTCCTTCGCGACCCGGATGGCGTTCGGCACCCCGCTCCGGAGCGTATCGTAGGTGTCCACGAGCAGGGTGCACTCGTCGGGAAAACTCCGGGCGTAGGCGCGGAAGGCCTCGAGCTCGTCGGGGAAGGCCTGGATCCAGCTGTGGGCGTGCGTCCCCCTGGCGGGGACCCCGAGGCGCGCCGCCGCGAGGACGTTGGAGGTGGCGTCGGCCCCCCCGATCATGGCGGCGCGGCAGGCGCTCTCGGCGCCGTCGGGCCCCTGGGCGCGGCGCAGGCCGAATTCGAGGACGGGGCCGTGCTGCGCCGCTTCCCATATCCGGGCCGCCTTGGTCGCCACCAGGGTCTGGAAATTCAGGTGGCACAGCAGGATGGTCTCGGCCAGCTGGCACTCGATCAGGCCTCCGGCGACCTGCACCAGCGGCTCGTTGGGGAAGACCACCGTCCCCTCGGCCACGGCGCGGATGTCGCCGCGGAAGCGGTATCGTGAAAGAAAATCGAGGAACCGGTCGGGAAAGGTCCGGGCGCCGCCGGGAGAGCGGCGCGCCCGCAGGTAACGGATATCCTCGTCGCCGAAGCGCGTGTCGAGGACGGCGCGGACCCCGTCCTCGAGTCCCGCGGCGATCGCGTAACCGCCCCGGAAGGGGGTGCGCCGGAAGTAGAGGTCGAAGGCGGCCCGGTCGTCCCCCTTCCCCTCGGCGAGGTAGCCCGCGGCCATGGTCAGTTCGTACAGGTCGGTCAGCAGAGCTTCGGTGTACACGCCCCCTCCTCTCCGGCCGCCGGGATCGCCCGGCTACAGGTCGAGTTTCATCGCTATCGGCATGCGGCGGCCGGGGCCGAAGGCGCGGCTGGTCACCTTCAGCCCGGGCGCCGCCTGCCGGCGCTTGTATTCGTTGGCGTAGATCATGCGAAGGACCTTCCGGACCGTCCCCGGGTCGTACCCCCGCGCCACGATCTCCTCGAACCCCATCCGCTCCTCGATCCGGGCTTTCAGGATGCCGTCCAGGATGTCGTACTCGGGGAGGGTGTCCTGGTCGGTCTGGCCGGGGCACAGCTCCGCCGTCGGGGGCCTCACGAGGGTGTTCTGCGGGATCCGTTCGCCCCGCCGGTTGATGTGGCGGGCTAGGGCGTACACCATCGTCTTCGGCACGTCGGAGATCACCGCCAGCCCCCCCGCCATGTCGCCGTAGAGGGTGCAGTAGCCGACCCCCAGTTCCGACTTGTTTCCCGTGCTCAGGACCAGGTGGCCGAACTTGTTCGACAGCGCCATCAGGATCGTGCCCCGGATCCGGGCCTGCAGGTTCTCCTCGGTGACATCGGGCCCGAGCCCGGCGAAGCTGTGCTCCAGGGCCCCGCGGAAGGCGTCGTGGACCGAACGGATCGGGATGGTTTCCTGCCGCATCCCCAGGTTGCGGGCCAGCGCCGCGGCGTCGGATTCGCTCTCGGGGGCGGAGTAGATCGACGGCATGGCGACCCCGAGGACGTTGTCCGGTCCGAGCGCCTCCGCCGCGATGCAGGCGACCACCGCGGAATCGATCCCGCCGCTGAGCCCCAGGACGGCCGATCGGAAGCCGCACTTGCGGGCGTAGTCCCGCGTTCCCAGGGTGAGCGCGCCAAGCAGGAGCTCGATGTCGGCGGTTTCCTGAAACCCTTCGTCCCGCTCCGAATCGGGATCCACGACGAGGATCTCCTCCTCGAATCCCCGTCCCGCGGCGATGAGGTTCCCCCCCCTTCCCAGGGCCAGGCTGTGGCCGTCGAAGACGAGGTCGTCGTTCCCCCCGACCAGGTTGGTGTAGATCAGCGGCACCCGGTACTTGCGCGCCTGTTCGCGCAGCAGCCCGTGGCGGAAGCGGGGCTTTCCCGTCTCGAAGGGGGAGGCGGAGATGTTGATCAGGAGGTCCGCCCCCCGCTCCACCAGGTTGCGGATCGGGTCGACGGCGTACAGGGGCCTGGGCCACAGGTCCCGGGCGCTCCAGGCGTCCTCGCAGATGGAGAGGCCGAGGGTCCTGCCGCGGAAGGGGATCACGGGGACCTCGCCGGCCCGTTCGAAATAGCGGTCCTCGTCGAAAACGTCGTAGGTCGGCAGCAGCGTCTTGTGGACGATCCCCTGTACCCGCCCCTCGGCAAGCAGGGCCGCGGCGTTGTGGAAATCGCGCCCCTCCTGCCCGGCGTTGCGGTCCACGAACCCGACCACGACGGCCGTGCGGCCCGAGCGCGCGGCGATCTCCCCGAGCGCCCCGAGGTTGGCTTCCACGAAGCCGTCGAGCGTCAGGAGGTCCCTGGGGGGATACCCCGTGAGGCAGAGCTCGGGGAAGACGGCGATGTCGGCGCCGAGGGACTCGGCCTTTTCCAGGCCCCGGAGCACCCGGTCGCGGTTTCCCGCGATGTCTCCGACGGTCGTATTGATCTGTGCCAGCGCAATTTTCATCATACACCTGTCTGTCACCGGTGCCCCCCCGGGGGGATCAGGCTCCGGCAGGGTCGGGGGGGAACCGTTCGTGCCACTCCGTGGCGGTCTCGTAGGCGCAGGCGGCGCGAAGGAGCGTGGGCTCGTCGCGCCGCCGCCCGAGGAGCTGCAGCCCCACCGGCAGCCCGCCCGGCGTCGAGCCGCACGGGAGGCTGATCGCCGGCAGTCCCGACAGGTTCCCGGGGCGCGTCAGGCGCAGCAGCGCCGCGCGGACGTCCTCGCGCCTCCTCCCCGAGCGGAATTCCGTCTGGTCGAGGGCCGGGGGCGCGAGCGGCAGGGTCGGCGCGGCCAGCACGTCGACCGATTCGAAGACCCGGTCGAGCCTTTCCCCGTAGGCCCGCATCTCTTCGAGCGCCTGGAGATAGGCGACGGCGGTCGCCCGCCTCCCGGGGGCGAGCCTCAGCCGGACGTCGCGGCCGTAAACCGCCCCCCTCCGGGCCAGCCACCGGTCGTGATAGGCCGCGGCCTCGTCCCCCGTAATCTCCTCGGCGAGCCGGGCCGTAGGCTCCATCCCCTCGAGCCTGACCTCCTTCACCTCCGCCCCCAGCCGGCGGAAAACCTCCACGGCGTCGAGCACGGCGCGGCGGACCGCCGGCTGGATGTGGTCGAAAAAATGGTCCCGGGGCACGCCGACCCGGAGCCCCTTCACCCCGCGCCGCATCGCCCGGAGCATCCGGCGCCATTTCCCGGACTCGAAACGCGGTTCGGACAGGGCCAGCAGCAGGGCCGCGGCGTCGGCCACCGAGCGGCAGAGCGGGCCGGCGTGGTCCAGGGTGAACGAAAGGGGGATGACGCCGTCGAGCGGGACGAGGCCGCGCGTGGGTTTGAGCCCCACGCAGCCGCAGGCCGCGGCGGGGATGCGGATGGAGCCCCCGGTGTCGGTCCCCAGCGAGGCGATCGCGAGCGCCGCGGCGACGCCGGCCGCGCTGCCGCCGCTCGAGCCCCCGGCGATGCGGCCGGGGTCCCAGGGATTGCGCACCGGCCCGTAATGGGGGTTCACGCTGGTCGGGCCGAAGGCGAATTCGTGCATGTTGGTCTTGCCCAGCAGCAGGCACCCGGCGCCGAGCAGGCGGTCGACCACCAGGGCGTTCCGATCGGGTACGAACCCGCGCAGGATCCTGGATCCCGCGGTGGTGGCCACGCCCCGGGTGCAGAAGAGGTCCTTGAGGCTGACGGGGATGCCGTGGAGCGCCCCCCGGTATCGCCCCCGGGAGATCTCCCGCTCGGCGCGGCGCGCGGAGGCCAGGGCGCTTTCGGCGGTGACGGTGATATAGGTGTTGAGCACGGGGTCGATCCGCCCGATGCGGTCGAGCAGCAGCCGGGTGAGCTCCACCGGGGAGATCTTCCTCCGCTCGATCAGCGGGGCCAGCTTCTCGATGGTCAGGTCGCGGTCGTTGTTCATGGGTTCCGCCGACGGCTCCGGGCCGTCGCCTATCCGGGTGCCAGCCCTCTGGCGATTTCCGTCACGATGGCGTCGGCCGCCCGGGCGGGGTCCCCCGACTTGAGGATCGGCCGGCCGACCACGATGAAGCTGGCACCGCCGCGGATGGCCTCCCCGGGCGTCGCCGCCCGCGCCTGGTCCCCCGCATCGGCCCCCGCGGGCCGGATTCCCGGGATCACCAGCCGCATTTCCCGCCCGAACCTCTTCCGGAGCACCGGCAGCTCCCTGCTCGAGGCCACGATCCCCCGGATGCCCGAGCGATGCGCCAGTTCCGCGAGGGTCTCCACCCAGGCCTCGACCGTGCCGCCGACCCCGAGGGCGGCCACGTCGGCGGCCGAGAGGCTGGTCAGGGCGGTGACGGCCAGCAGGAGCGGGGGAGTGTCCGACTCCCGGGCTTCTTCACAGGCCGCCGTCAGCATGGGGGCGCCCCCGCTCGCGTGCAGCGTCAGCATGTCCACCCCGAGCCGGCACGCCGACCGGACGGCCCCGCGCACGGTGTTCGGGATGTCGTGCAGTTTCAGGTCCAGGAACACCCGCTCGCCGCGCCCGCGGATCTCCTCCACCAGGCGGGGACCCTCGGCCGTGAAGAGTTCCAGGCCGATCTTGAAGACCCCGACCCGGCCCGAAAGCCGGTCGACGGCGGCCAGCGCGGCCGCGCGGTCGGGGACGTCCAGCGCTACGATCAGGCGCGACCGGGCATCATTCATAGTCTCTCAGGCTCCCGATGATTTCGTGGATGTCGTCGATGCGGTGCGAGCGGCAGTATTCCGCGAGCCCCAGGGCGATGCGCTCGGAGGCGGCCGGCTCGTAGAAATTGGCCGTCCCCACCTGCACCGCGCGCGCGCCCGCTATGAGAAATTCCAGGGCGTCCTCGGTGGTGGAGATGCCGCCCATGCCGATTACCGGGATGCGGACGGCCTGGCACGTTTCCCAGACCATACGCAGCGCCACCGGCTTGATGGCGGGGCCGGAGAGGCCGCCGGTCCGGAAGCGCAGCCGGGGCCGGCGGGAGCGCACGTCGATGGCCATGCCCACCAGGGTGTTGATGACCGAGAGCGCGTCCGCCCCCGCCTCCTCCGCCGCCCGCGCGAATTCGCGGATGTCGGTGACGTTGGGGGAGAGTTTCACCCAGAGGGGGAGCCGGGGCGACGCCTTGCGGACCTCGGCCGTGATCCTGTGGGTGTCCCGGGGGTCCTTGTTGTAATGGAACCCCCCCTTGCCGACATTGGGGCAGGAGATGTTGAGTTCCAGGGCGTGGATTCCGGGGCGGTCGTTGAGAAAACGGGCCACTTCCAGGTACTCGTCGAGCTCGAAACCGACGATGTTGACGATGACGTTGGTGTCGTAGTCCCTGAGACCGGGGAGCTTTTCCGCGACGAATTCCGCGGCGCCGATGTTCTGCCAGCCGATGGCGTTCAGCATCCCCGACGCGGTTTCGTACACCCGCGGAGGGGGGTTGCCCGGGATCGGCTTCATCGAGAGGCCCTTGACCACGATGCCGCCGATGGCATTGAGGTCCATGTACCTGGCGAATTCCAGCCCGTAACCGAAGGTGCCGCTGGCGGTCATGACGGGGTTCTTGAAGTGCACGCCCGCGATCTCCACCCCCAGGCGGGGGCCCTTGAGCGGCGCCCGATCGTTCGAATTCGGTTTCATATGCGCGTCGTGTCGCTCCCCTGCCCTATACCGGTTCGATATCCCACCGGACGAGGCGGCTGTTCATGACCGGGCCGTCCTGGCACACCCGCAGGTAGGGCCGCCCCTCGGCGGCGGGGCTCGCGACCACGCAGCCGAGGCAGGCGCCCAGGCCGCACCCCATGCGCGCCTCCAGGCTCACCTCGCACTGGAGGTCGTGACCGACCGCAAGCTCGTGCACCCCCCGCATCATCCCCCACGGGCCGCAGGCGTAAAGCCGGATGTCCTTCCGGGGGTGGATCCGGAGAAACTGCGCGAGCGGTTCGGTGACGAGCCCGCGCTCCCCGTGCGAGCCGTCCTCGGTCGAGGTGATGATGTCAATCCCGAGCTTTTCGAACGGCTCCCGGAGCACCAGGTCGGCCACGGTGCCCCCCCCGTAGAACAGGATGGGCTTGACCCGAAGGGTCAGGAGGCTTTCGGCCAGCAGCAGCAGGGGGGCGATCCCCACCCCGCCGGCCACCAGGCAGGCCGTGGTCACGCGGGTCGGCAGGTCGGAGGGGAGCTGGAACCCGTGCCCCTGCGGGCCCAGGCAATCGAGCGTCTGGCCCGGGCGCGCGGAGACCAGCTTGCGGGTCCCTACCCCCACCTCCTTCACCAGCAGCTCGAGCCCCGCCGGTTTCCCGCTGCGGGCGTTGCGATGGATGTTGAAGATGGTGAAGGGGCGGCGCAGGAGGGGGTTCTCCCCCGTGTCTTCCACGCATTTCAGCATGACGAACTGGCCGGGGCGCACCAGGCGCGCCTGTTCGGGAGAGGCGATGACGAGCAGGTGGTTGCCCGCGCCGAGGTCCCGGATGGCCTTGATCTTTACCTTTTTATCGAGCATGTCAAATCAGTCTGCGGGCGTTTACACCGCTTTTGCCGTGTGCTATTATCGCCGCGAAATTACAAACATATACTGTACAGCCCGAATCTCAAATGAGAAAGATCAAAGGCAAATCCCTGATGACGGCGGCCGAAATCGACCTTGTCCTGACGAGGATGGCGGCCGAGATCGTGGAGAAGCTGGGGCCGGAGGAGGCGTTCGCCGTCATCGGCATCCGCCGCCGCGGGGTGCCCCTGGCCCGGCGCCTCTGCCGCCGGATCGAAGCGGCGGTGAAGCGGCCGGTGCCCCTCGGGATCCTGGACATCACCCTTTACCGCGACGACCTGACCGCGATCGGCAACCGGCCGATGTTGCGCGAGACCCTGATCGATTTCGACATCGACGACCGGAGCCTGGTCCTGGTGGACGACGTCCTGTACACGGGCCGGACGATCCGCTCCGCCCTCGACGGCCTCGTGGACCTCGGCCGGCCCCGGAGGGTGCAGCTTGCGGTCCTCGTCGACCGCGGCCACCGCGAGCTTCCGATCCAGGCCGATTACGTGGGGAAGACGGTCCAGACGGAGGAGGACGAGACGGTGGAGGTCCGGCTCGAGGAGGAGGACGGGGAGGAGCGCGTCGTGCTCCTGGGCAGGCCGCGGCCGGCGGCCGGCACCCGGAGGGCGCGGGGCGCGAAAAGCCCCGGGCGGGGCGGGGGCGCGTAACATTTATCCTGCGGCCCGCAGGCCGAACGGCCGTGGCCGGGCCGCGAAGGCGAGCACGATGGCATCTCTCAGCCAGAAGGACCTTCTCAGCATCGAACAGCTTTCCGCGGAGGACATCGGGCTCGTGCTGGATACGGCCGAGGCCCTCAGGGAGGTCTCCGCGCGGGCGGTCAAGAAGGTCCCGGCGCTCCGGGGAAAGACCGTCGTCAACCTCTTTTTCGAGCCCTCCACCCGGACCCGGTCCTCCTTCGAGCTGGCCGAGAAGAGGCTCAGCGCCGACATCCTGAATTTCTCCGCCTCCTCGAGCAGCGTGACCAAGGGGGAGACCCTGCTCGACACCGCCCGGAACCTGGAGGCGATGGCGCCCGACATCATCGTGATCCGCCACGCCTGCGCGGGCGCTCCGCACCTGCTCGGGACCGAATGCCGCTCCTCGGTGGTCAACGCCGGCGACGGGATGCACGAACACCCGACGCAGGCGCTGCTGGACGCCCTGACCGTGCGCTCCATGAAGGGGCGGCTGGAAGGGCTGAAGCTCGCCATCATCGGGGACATTTCCCACAGCCGCGTCGCCCGCTCCGACACCCTCCTGTTTCACAAGATGGGGGCCGAGGTCTGGGTGTGCGGCCCCCCGACCCTGATCCCGGCGGATTTTCACCTTCTCGGCGCCCGCGTTACGGGCTTCATGGAGGAGGCGATCGAGGGGGCGGACGTCGTCATGATGCTCCGGCTGCAGAACGAGCGGCAGAACGAGGCCTTCATCCCCTCCGCGAGGGAGTACTTCAACCTCTACGGGCTTTCGCGCGAGAGGATGCGGGGCGCCCGCAAAAACGCCATCGTCATGCACCCGGGGCCGATGAACCGCGGGGTCGAAATCGAATCGGAGGTGGCGGACGCGGAGTATTCGGTCATCCTCGACCAGGTCGCCAACGGGGTCGCCACCCGCATGGCCGTCTTGTACCTGCTTTCCGGAAATTCCGGGTTGAAGCCCGGGAGGGAGTCCCGCTGAGGGCCTATGCAACTGATACTGCGTCAAGGAAGAGTCGTGGACCCCTCCCGGAAGTACGACCGGGTGGCCGATGTCGGCATCGATGACGGGCGGATCGTCGAGATCGCCCCCCGGATCGCCCGAAAGGGGCGCAAGGAGGTCGATGCCCGGGGCCTGGCGGTCCTCCCCGGCTTCATCGATATGCACGTGCACCTGCGCGAGCCGGGGCGCGAGGACGCCGAGACCATCGAAACCGGGACCGCCGCGGCGGCGCGCGGCGGCTTCACCGCCGTCGCCTGCATGCCGAACACCCAGCCGGTCAACGATTCCGAGGCCGTCACCACCTACATCCTGAAGCGGGCGCGCGAGGTCTCCAGGATCGCCGTCTACCCCATCGGCGCCATCACCCGGGGAAGCCGGGGGGAGACCCTGGCGGAGATCGGGGAGATGGTCCGGGCGGGGATCGTGGCCATCAGCGACGACGGTCATCCGGTATCGGACGGGCAGGTCATGCGCCGGGCCCTGGAGTATTCGCGCCTCTTCAACCTGCCCGTCATCGACCACTGCGAGGACCTGGCGCTCGCGGCCGGCGGCGTCATGCACGAGGGGTACTGGTCCACCCGGCTGGGGCTTCGGGGGATCAACCCCGCCGCCGAGGAAGTCCAGGTGGCGCGCGACGCCATCCTGGCGCGGCAGACCGGGGCCCGTATCCACATAGCCCACCTTTCCACCCGGAAATCGCTCGAAACGGTGACGCGGGCCAGGCGGGAGGGGGGGGCGCACCTCACCTGCGAGGTCACCCCCCATCACCTTCTGCTGACGGACGAACGGGTGGCCTCCTACGACACCCACGCCAAGATGAACCCCCCGCTGCGGGGGAGGGACGACGTGGACGCCCTGGTCGAGGGAATCGCCTCCGGAGCCGTCGACGTCATCGCCACCGACCACGCGCCGCACACCCTGGGGGACAAGATGCTCGAATTCGACCGCGCCCCCTTCGGGATCGTGGGGCTCGAGACCGCCGTCAGTCTCGTTTGCGACCGGTTCGTGCGCCCGGGCGTCATCGGCCTGGAGCGCCTGGCCGAGCTGTTTTCCCTCAACCCGGCGCGGATCCTCAACCTGGAGAGGGGGACGCTGACCCCCGGGGCCTGGGCCGACATCACGGTCCTGGACCTCCAGCGGCAGACCGAGGTGCGCGCGGGAACATTCGCTTCCCGGGGCCGCAACACCCCCTTCGAGGGGTGGAGCCTCCGCGGCGGACCGGCGATGACGGTGGTCAGGGGCAAGGTGGTGTGGAGCGCCTGAAGGCTTCCGCTACTCCCCGGGCAAGTGGTGGATGATCTCCCCCTCTTTCCCGTACCCTTTCTGTCGCGCGTAGCTTTCGAGCGCGTCCCTGTCCGAGCGCAGCGCCTCGATCGAACGCATCCGCTGCTGGTTGCCGAGCTCGAGCTCCTCCACGCGCGCCCTCTGCAACTCGAGCTCGAGCCGCGCCCGGCGCAGGTCGCGATACCCTCCCGGGCCGAAGAGACTGAAGGAAAGGACGAGCGTCACCGCAACGATGCAGAGGATGTAGTAGAGTTCTTTTTTATGCGACTGCCGGTGCTTCGCGTAGGCCATCGGGCGCCAGGGTCGTACCAGGGTTTATGAGATTGTGCTCGACACTGGCATAATACAAGGGAGGCGGGGCCCGATGCAACACTCAAGGAAGCCTGAAACGGGTGAAATCGTTGTTTTGTGCGCCGCGGCCGGCGCGGAATCCGCGGAGGGGATCGCGCGCGCTCTCGTCGAGGCGCGCCTGGCCGCCTGCGTCAACATCGTCCCCGGCGTCCTCAGCGTCTACCGCTGGAAGGGGGAGGTCTGCCGGGAACCGGAGTGCCTGCTGCTGGTCAAGACCCGCGCGGAGAATTTCGAGGCGGTGCGCCGGGAGATCCGCCGCCTCCACACCTACGAGGTTCCCGAAATCGCCGCCCTGCCGATCACCGCCGGCGACGGCGATTACCTCGCCTGGCTCGGCGAAGCGGCCGCTCCCCTCGACCCGCCGTGCTGAGAAGGGAAGGAGCATGAAACCCATCGCGGAGATCCTGGGGAAGACGAGCCTCGACAGGGGCGACCTCATCCGGGTGCTGGAAGCGGACGAAGGGGAGTGCGGGCCGCTGCTGGCCCGGGCCGCGGTGGTGAAGCGCTCGGGCGTGGGGGGCCGGGTCTACCTGCGCGGCCTGATCGAATACTCGAACATCTGTTCCAAGGACTGTCTCTACTGCGGCATCCGTTCGGGCAACGCCGCCGCGTCGAGATACGAGATGACGGAGGAGGAGACGCTGGCCGCCGCGCGGCTGGCGCTGGAGCGCCGCTTCGGTTCGATCGTGATCCAGGCGGGGGAGCGCGACGACGCGCAATTCGTCGCCAGGATGGAGCGCATCCTCCGGCGCATCCGTGCGCTCGGGGGGGGCGCGCTGCACGTCACCCTGTCTCTGGGGGAGCAGTCGCCCGACACCTACCGCCGCTGGCTCGATGCCGGGGCGCACCGCTACCTGCTCCGCATCGAGGCCTCGAGCCCGGACCTCTACCGGAAACTCCACCCCGAAGACGCCCGCCACAGCCAGGCGTCCCGCCTCGAGGCCCTCGGGGCCCTGCGCGAGGCGGGGTACCAGGTGGGGACGGGCGTGATGATCGGGGCGCCCTTCCAGACGGCGGCCGATCTCGCCGACGACCTCCTCTTCTTCCGTGACCTGGACGTGGACATGATCGGCATGGGGCCCTATATCGAGCACCCCGATACTCCCCTGTACACCCACGCGCTGGAGCTCCTGCCCCCCCGGAAGCGGCTCGAGCTCTCCCTCAGGATGGTCGCGCTGCTGCGCGTGATGATGCCGGACATCAATATCGCGGCCACCACGGCCATGCAGGCGATCGATCCGGAGGGGAGGGAAAGGGCGATCCGGGCGGGGGCGAACGTGGTCATGCCGAACCTCACCCCGGCGAGGTACCGCCACGACTACCTGCTGTATGAAAACAAGCCCTGCCTGGACCAGGAGCCGGAGGAGAGCGTGGAACTCCTGGAGGCCCGGATCAGGGAGTCCGGGGGCTCCATCGCCTACGGGGAATGGGGGGATTCCGGCCGTTTCCTGGCGCGGAAATCCTGAGGCCCTCCGGCCGGACGGAGCTCCGCTTGCCCGCCCGGAGGAGGTGAACGCAAATCAGGCGGGTTACTGCTTTTCCTGCTTCGGTTTTTCTTCCGGGTCTTCGTGGGCGGTCTTGATGGCCGATTTGAAGTTGCGGATCCCTTCTCCGAGGCCCTTGCCCAGCTGGGGGATCTTGTTGACGCCGAAAATCAGGACAACAATGGCCAGAACTATGAGCAGTTCCGTCGTTCCCATTCCAAACATACTATAGCCTCCAGTATCGAACTGTCTCAAGCGTACTTGAGTAAGGTATCAATGTCAATGCATCCCCCGGGCGGCCCTACACCAGGACCCGGTCGTTGCCCAGGCGGCGCGTGAATTTCTCCCGGTCGAAGTGTTCGAGCAGGGGGATGGCGTGTTTGCGCGTGATTCCGAAAAGGTCCTTGAAGTCGGCTACCCCGAACCGGGCCCCCGGGGCGTACGCCGCCCGGATCCGCCCCTTCATTTCCTCGAGCGTTTCGCGGTGATAGATGAGGTCGTCGGACAGCTTCACCAGGATCTTTTCCTTCAGCATCCAGAAGAAGATCCGGCGGACCGCCTCGGCGTCCGCCCGAATGGATGCCTGGAGTTCGGCCATGGCGGGGGGCTGGTAGGCGGCCTCGAGGACCGCGGCTTCGATCATCTCCCGGAGTGTCTCCTCCTCCTCCGACAGCTGGATTTCCCTGCCGTAGAGGGAGACCGCCTCCCCGAGAAAAACGATCTGCCGCGCTTCCACCATCCGGTCGAGACAGTGGCGGAACACCTCGAGGGGGACGTCGTCGTAGAAACGCTTGCGCAGCTCCTCCTTCGATATCCCCCGCTGCAGCTCGTTGTCCTTGTGGAACGCGGCGACGCGCGCCAGGGTCTCCTCCTGCAGGTCGGCCACCACCGAGGGGAGGGTCAGGATGGGGGAAGGCGCCGGGATCATGACGATGCGCCCCGCTTTCGCCAGTTCCGCGCAGATCCGGGTGATTTCGGCCCCCGGCAGCCCCAGGAGCGAATTCAGCCCCCCCACCGTCACCGCCCGCTTGGCGTCGGTGGCGATGAGCACCGGGATCTTGGCTTCGAGTCCCCCCCGGTCCAGCTCCTTGAGCGCGGCGAGGGTGCGCCCGTCGGTGCTCTTGTGCTTGGACGGGTTCGGGTGGAGGACGCGGCCGCCGCCGATGGTGATCGTGGGGCTGAAGCGCCGGATGATGAAGGCGTCGTCGTGGAGGCAGAAGGCGGGGGCGTCCAGTCTCAGCTGGGCGTAGGCGGTCTCCCCCGGGGCGAGGGTGTCCTGCCCGAGGAGGGCGACGCGCGCGAGCACTTCCAGCGTCCCCTGGTGAAAGCGGACCTTGACCAGGTTCCGCAGCGGCTTGGCGTCGGGCAGGAGCGACAACCGGACATCCAGGATCTGCGTGGGGCGGAAGAGGCGGGGGACCGTCACGACCATTCCGCGTTCCACCTGGGCGAGGTCGATCCCCTGGAGATTGACCGCCGTGCGCTGGCCGGCCACCGCCCGCGGGGTCATCCGGCCGTGCACCTGCAGCCCGCGCACCTTGGCCGTCAGTCCGCCCGGTACGAATTCGATCTCCTGGTCCTTCTGGATCTCGCCCGAGGTCAGCGTGCCGGTCACCACGGTGCCGAAACCGTGGATGCTGAAGGCACGGTCGATCGGAAGCCGGAGCAGCCTGTTTCCGGGCCGCGGGGGGGCGGCCAGCGCCAGGTCGTGGATCGAGCGCTTCAGCTGTTCGATCCCCTCGCCGGTCCTGGAACTGACGGGGATGATTTCGGCTTTTTCCAGAAAGGACCCGGCCATCGCTTCGGTCACCTCGTCGACGACCAGTTCCAGCATCTCCGGGTCCACGAGGTCGACCTTGTTGATGACGACGATCCCGGCGCTCACCCCGAGGAGGCGGCAGATGTCGAAATGCTCCCGCGTCTGCGGCATGATCGATTCGTCGGCGGCGATGACCAGGAGCACGAAATCGATGCCCCCCACCCCGGCGAGCATGTTCTTGACGAATTTCTCGTGCCCCGGCACGTCCACGAACCCGACCTGGACGTCCCCCAGGTCGAGGTGGGCGAACCCCAGGTCGATCGTGATGCCCCGCTGCTGCTCCTCCTTCAGGCGGTCAGGGTCGACCCCCGTCAACGCGCGGACCAGCGCGCTCTTGCCGTGGTCGATGTGCCCCGCCGTCCCCGCGATTACGTGCTTCATAGGTCTCCAACGCCGCAAAAAACCTCATCTTAGTCCACAAACCTTTCCGAAGCCAATGGAAGATTCCGCCCCCCCGCCCCGGGGGCGCATACTTTTTGGGGCATTTCCCGAAAAATCAGGTATGATTATGCTTTTTTTCGACGGGAAGGGGTATGCTGGACGGTCTATCCAACAAGCTTCAGAAGATCCTCAGGAACCTGAGCGGCCAGGGACGGGTCTCGGAACGCCACGTCGAGGAGACGGCGCGCGAGATCCGCAACGCCCTGCTCGACGCCGACGTCCATTTCAAGCTCGCCAAGGAATTCGTGGAGCGGGTCAAGCAGCGGGCCCTGGGGCAGGAGGTGCTCGAGTCGCTGACCCCGGGCCAGCAGGTCATCCGCGTGGTGCGCGACGAGCTCGTGGAGCTGCTCGGGGGGGAGCAGGCGGGCCTCGGGTTTTCCAAGCAGCCGCCGAGCGTGTTCCTCATGGTCGGGCTGCAGGGATCGGGGAAGACCACCAGCAGCGCCAAGCTCGCCCAGTGGCTCGTGAAGAACAACCATACCCCCCTGCTGGTGTCGGTCGATGTCTACCGTCCGGCCGCGGTCGAACAGCTGCGGGTGCTGTGCGCCGCCAACCGGCTCGGGTATTTCGACGACCCCGCGGACCTGGACCCGGTATCCCGGGCCGAAAAGGGGCTGCGCCACGCGCGCAACGGGGGATACGACGTCCTCGTCATCGACACGGCCGGCCGGCTTCACATCGATGACGAGATGATGCGGGAGCTCGACCGGATCCGCACCGCGACCCCCCCGGTGGAGGTGCTGCTGGTCGCGGACGCCATGACGGGCCAGGACGCGGTCCGCAGCGCCCGGGAGTTTCACGAGAGACTGGGATTGACCGGAGTCATCCTGACCAAGATGGACGGGGACGCCCGCGGCGGGGCGGCGCTGTCCATCAAGAGCGTGACCGGGCAGCCGATCAAGTTCGTGGGGACGGGGGAAAAGGTCGAGGCGCTCGAGCCCTTTTTCCCGGACAGACTTGCGGGCCGCATCCTGGGGATGGGCGATGTCCTGTCGCTGATCGAGAAGGCCGAGGACACGGTCGACCGGGACCAGGCCGAGGCGATGGCGGAGAAGATCCGCAAGGATGCCTTCACGCTGGAGGATTTCCGCGACCAGCTGAAGCAGATCCGGAAAATGGGCCCCCTCGAGCAGATCCTGGGGATGCTGCCGAACATGGGGCCGCTGCGGGGCATCGGCCAGATGAAGGTGGACGAGAAGGAACTGATCCATATCGAGGCCATCATCGATTCGATGACGGATGCCGAGCGCGGCAACCACCAGATCCTCAACGGCAGCAGGAAGAAGCGCATCGCCCGGGGGTGCGGGCGTCCCGTTTCCGAGATCAACCGGCTGCTCAAGCAGTATGTCGAAACCAGGAAAATGATGCGAAGCCTGAGCCGCGGCATCATGCCCCGCCTGATGAAGGGGATGAAGCTGCCGCGCTAGGCCGGGGGAATCCCGGCCGCATTCCGGGAGGGGCGGAGCCGGCGGAAGGCCGTAAGTCCATGAAATATTTCGGGTTGTGTTGGTCCGGCCGGCGGTCCGCGGTTCTGCCTTCCGGCAGCGTCTTTGCGGCAGTTGAATCCGGTCTTTTTATGTGCCAGAATTAGCATGGTTTAGACCGCACGCACGGTGCGGGTTGACGATCTCAGGATACGAGGAGGCGTTTTGCTTAGAATACGTTTGACGCGCATGGGGGCGAAGAAGAAGCCCTTTTATAGGGTGGTGGTGATGGAGCAAAGACAGACCCGGGACGGGAGTTTCGTGGAGATCCTCGGACATTACAATCCGAAGACGAACCCGCCGCTGGTCGAATTGAACATGGACAGAGTGCACCACTGGCTGGCATGCGGTGCCCAACCTTCGGATACGGTGAATTCCCTGTTGAAAAAGGCCGCGCCGCCCGCTCCCGCAGCCGCCAGCTGATGCCGCGTTCTTCCATTTCTGCAGCGATGCCCGGGTGAGCTTTCTGCTGGATGATTTCGAGTGGTCTCGGAGGAGGCGCGTATGAAAGAGCTGGTGGAATTGATCGCGAAAGCGCTTGTAGATAATCCCGAACAGGTTACGGTGACCGAGGTCGAGGGGGAGCAGACGACGGTTCTGGAGCTTCGTGTAGCCCCGAGCGACCTGGGCAAGGTAATCGGCAAGCAGGGTCGGACCGCCCGATGCATCCGCACTCTTCTGGGTGCGGCAGGCATGAAACTCAAGAAACGGTTTGTCCTGGAAATCCTGGAATAGTGGGACAGGAAACACCTCCTTTTATCGCCATCGCCAGAATCGCCAGGACCAGGGGGAACCGGGGAGAGGTCCTGGCGGAGCTGCACACCGATTTTCCCGATCGTTTTGACGGCCTGGACGAGGTGTGGGTCGAGCCCGCCGACGGCGGGCCGAAACGGCTGACCCTCGAGGACTCGTGGGACTACCGGGGGCGCAGGGTACTGAAGTTCGCCGGCGTGGACAGCATCGGAGCCGCGGAAGAGTACGTCGACTGCTGGGTCCTGATCCCGGGAGACCGGGTGAGGGACCTCCCCGAAGGGACCTATTACGATCACGACCTCGTCGGGTGCCGGGTCGAGGACCTCGAGGGGAACCCGCTCGGCAGCGTGCGCGGGATCCTGCACATCGCCGGAAACACCCAGCTGGCGGTCGGGCTGGGGGAGCGGGAATTCCTGATCCCCGCCGTGGCTCCCATCTGCGTCAGGATATCGGTTGAAGAGAAGCGGATATGGGTGGACCCCCCGGAAGGATTGATGGACCTGGGCAAATGAGGTTTGATATCATAACGGTTTTTCCCGAGCTGTTCACGGGCGTGCTGGATTGTGGCATAATTCGCCGGGCCCGGCAGTCGGGACTGGCCGATGTCCGGCTCGTCAACCTGAGGGATTTCGCCCGGGACCGGCACCGGTCGGTGGACGACCGCCCCTACGGCGGAGGCGAGGGGATGGTGTTCATGCCGGCCCCGCTTTTCGAGGCGATAGAGGCGTGCCTGGGGTCGGGGGAGAAGGGGAAGAGCCGGGTGGTCCTGTTGTCCCCCCAGGGGAGACCCTGGTCCCAGGGCCTGGCCGCGGAATTTTCCACAATTCCGCATCTGATCCTGGTCTGCGGCCGATACGAAGGAGTGGACCAGCGGGTGATAGATCATCTCGTGGATCAGGAGATCTCCATCGGAGATTTCGTCCTGACCGGCGGAGAAATCCCGGCCATGGTGCTCCTTGACTCGATCGTGCGGCTGATCCCGGGCGCCCTCGGGTGCCCTGAATCGGCCGCAAATGAGAGTTTTTCGAGCGGGTTGCTTGATTATCCGCAGTATACGCGGCCCGCCGAATACCGGGGACACACGGTTCCGGAAGTGCTCCTTTCGGGGGACCATGCGAGAATAGCCGAGTGGCGTAAGGAACAAGCTCTGGAGAAAACGAAACGGGCCCGCCCGGAGCTAATCAACGAGCGGTTGGCCCAAAATTAAGGAGTCATAGTCATGGATTTAGTTCGGGCAGTGGAAAGCTCCCAAATGCGAACCGATCTTCCCCGCTTCCGTCCAGGAGATATGGTAAAGGTTCACGTGAAGATCAAGGAAGGGGAAAAATACCGTATCCAGGTGTTCGAGGGTGTCGTCATAGCCCACAAGAACAACGGCATTTCTTCGACTTTCACGGTTCGAAAGGTTTCCTCCGGATACGGCATCGAGCGCATCTTCCCGGTGCATTCCCCCATCATCGAAAAGATGGAGGTGGTCAAGAGCGGAAAAGTGCGCCGCGCACGCCTCTATTTTCTCCGGGGCCGCCGGGGCAAGGCCGCCCGGTTGAAGGAAGCCGGGAGAACCGCCCGGGCTCCCGAAGCGTCTCCGGCCCCATAGCCGGGAGCGCCCGCGGAGCCGGCGTCACGCCTGCCGTCATTGGCGACTTGCAGAAGTCTGAGAAAGCGTTTGCTGGAGGGGAAGTACGGTGGCCGCTGATAGCAAAGCCAAATTACTGGAAGACGCTGAAAGGTACGTGCTCCACGGGAAGATCCGCCTGGCGATCGCCGAGTACCGGAAGATCGTCGAGCTCGATCCCGACGACGTTCTCATCCTCAACACGATAGGCGACCTCTATCTGCGACAGAAGGACGTGGCGGAGGCCAACCGGTTTTTTTCTCGGGTGGCGGAAGCCTACGTCAACAACAATTTCTTCCTCAAGGCGATCGCCGTCTACAAGAAGATCCTCGGTTCCGACCCCGACAACGTCGAGGTCAACTCCACCATGGCGTCGCTGTACGCCAAGCAGGGGCTCGGCATGGACGCGTGCCGGCAATACCAGCGGGTGATCGATCTGCTGGAGAGGGAAGGGAAGACGCGGGAGTCCCTGGAAATCCATGAAAAGATCGCGGAGCTCGATCCCCTGAACATCGGGATCCGGCGGAAGCTGGCCCAGCTCCACCTCGCCGAGGGGAACGGGGAAAAGGCCCGCCTGCACTGGGCCGGGGCCGCCCGCGCCCAGGCCAAGGCAGGGGATGCCGCCGGGGCGCTCCAGTCGTACCGGGCCGCCATCGAGCTCGATCCGCTCGACCTGGAGTCCCTGAAGGGATTTTTCGACTGCTCCCTCAGGACGGGGGATCCCGCCTCCGCCCTGGAACTGCTGAAAAAATCGGTGGCCGCGGCCCCGGACAACCCGGACCTGCGCGAAATGCTGGGGCGCGCGTGCATGGAAACGGGGGACACGGAATCGGCCATCAAGGCCTGCAAGGTGGCGTTTTCCCTGGACGAGTCCCGGTACCAGAGCTTCTTCCCGGCCGCCGCCGCCCTGATCGAAAACGGGGCGTACGACGAAGCGATGGAGTGCCTGGACACCATCATCCCCACCCTCATCACGAGGCGGGAAACCGGGCGTGCGGTGGACCTGTGCGAGCAGATCCTCGGGAAGGATCCCGAGTACGCGCCCTCCCTGGTACGCCTCGCCGCCATCTATTCCGCGACCGGAGATTCCGCGCGCTGTCTCTCCGTCCAGGACCAGCTGGCCGATCACTTCATGAGCCAGGGCAGGCCCATCGAAGCTCTCGAGCAGATCGAGAAGATCCTCCACTCCGACCCCGACAGCGAGAAACACCGGCAGCTGCACTACGAGGCCTTTACGGCCGCCTATCCCGATGTCCCCTATGCGCCTCCCGCGGAGGGGCCCGGGGAAGCGGCCGCCGAATCCGCAGCGCCGCTGGCCGCCAAGGAATATGGCGACCTGTCCGGCGAGAGCCCCTCGGAAAATGTCGTGGAGGTCGATCTCCTGCTCAATTACGGGTTGAAGGACAAGGCGCTGAGCCTGCTCGAAAACCTCCAGCGGCGCAATCCGTGCGACAAGGAGGTTCGGGTCCGGCTGCTCTCCTTCTATAAATCGGAGGACCGTCAGGCCGAGGCGGCCGAGCAGTGCCTCCTGCTGGCCGCCCTGTACCAGGCGGAAGGGAGCGAGGCCTCGTGCCGGAATTACCTGGCGGAAGCCGGGCAACTGGATCCGGGCACGGCCGGCGGCGAGATCGACCTGGCCGAATACGCCCGCAGCCGGGGGATCGATCCTGAGGCGGTGAAACCCCAATTCAAGGAACGGTCCGCGGAGTCGCCGGCGGAAGAGGACCTTTCGGGAGACCTGCTCGACGAGTTCATGGCGGAGGGCCCCCTCCCCTCCGGCGGAGAGGGCGCCGCCGCGGACGGGGCGGAATCCGGGGCTTTCGCCGCCGCATCCGGCAAGTCGCTGGAGGAGCAGTTTCAGGAAGTCGATTTCTACATCAGGCTCGGGTTCGAGGACGAAGCGTATTCGAAGCTCGCCGAGATCGCCCGGGCCCACCCCGGGCACCCCGAACTCGCCTCCCGCTACGAAAAGCTGGGCGGGCCGAAGCCGGATGCCGGGGAAAGCCCCGCCGCTTCTGCCGGGGGGGAGATCGCGCTTTTCGACCACCCCGAAACCCCGCCGGACGACGGGCTGCAGGAGTCCTTCGAGATCGTCGATGTCGACGCCGCCTCGGATCCGGCGGGGCACGGGGACACCGCAGGGACCGATCCCTTCTTCAACGAGATGTTCGCGGACCTGATGGACGAGGTCCGTTCCCCCGAGGTCCAGGAGGCCGCCCGCGCGTCCTTTGAAGAGCACTTCAGCCTCGGCATAGCCTACCGGGACATGGAACTGACGGACGAGGCGATCAGGGAATTCGAAGCCGCCCTCAAGGGGATCGAGATGCGCAAGGGGGATCCCCAGGTGATCCAGTGCTGCGGGATGCTGAGCACCTGTTTCCTGAAGAAGGACATGCCCCGTTCCGTGATCCGCTGGTGCCAGACCGGCCTGGACCTCACGGAGCCTTCGTCCCACGAAGCCCTCGCCTTCCGCTACGACATGGGGATCGCCCATGCCATGGCCGGGAGCGCCGACCGGGCGATGGAATGCTTCGACGGGATCTTCACCCAGGATCCCGGATACCGGGATGTCGCGCAACGAATCGACGAGCTAAGGAGCGGGCCGAACGGCCGGTAGCGGGGGGGTGCGCGCTCCGGGTCGGGTGTCGCTCGAGGATTGGGAATAGGCCGCGAGTGCGAATGACCGCCAGAATCTTCAACGTCATCTACATCCTCTATTCGCTGGAAGTCGGCGTGGCCCTGCTGCTGCTCCCCTGGCTGGGTATCTGGGACAACAACCTCGTGCTCTACCTCTGCCCGCAGATCGAGCCCGTCGTCACCAACCCCTTCTTCAAGGGGGCGGTGCTGGGGCTGGGGGTCGACAGCATCCTGATCGGCTTCCACGAAGTCCTTCACTGGAGGAGCGCGTCCCATGGGTTGTTTTCGCGCTGAGCGCCCGCTCTTCTATTACATCACCGACCGGCGCCGGCTCGACGGGCGCTCCTTCGCCCTCTGCGTCCGGCGGGCGCTCGCCTGGGGGGTGGACTTCATCCAGGTCCGTGAGAAGGACCTGCCGGACCGCGAGCTGTACGCGCTCGTGCGGAAGATCGTGGCCATGGCCCGCGGCACCGGGTGCCGGGTCCTGGTCAACGGCAGGGCCGACATCGCCCTGGCCGCGGGCGCCGGCGGAGTGCACCTCCCCTCCTCGGGGCTCGGGGCCGCGGACGTGAGGGGATGGAGCCCTGAAGGTTTCCTGATCGGCGTTTCGGTCCATTCGCTGGCCGAGGTCCGGAAGGCGTCTGCCGCGGGCGCCGACTATATCCTCGCCGGGCACCTCTTTTCGACCCCCTCCAAGGAGGGGATGGGCCCAATCCTGGGGCTCGGTTTCCTCGACCGGGCCTGTGCCGCGACCTCGCTCCCGGTCTTCGCGCTCGGGGGGATGAAGCCGGAAAGGCTCGGCAGCGTCATGGATGCCGGGGCCAGGGGGATTGCGGGCATCCGCCTGTTTCAGGACCGGGCCGAATTCGAGCGATTGAGACGGATGATGCCCTCCCGCACCGCCCCCCGGCTCAGCAGATCCGGGGGAGCTGCTCGCCGCTGAGCATGTCGATGACGCGGGTGGCCCCGATGAGGCTGCGGAGTGTGGCCAGTCCCGGGCTCCCCGCCTTCACCGTCCCGATGACGGCGGCGCCGGCTCCCAGGGGGTGCCGCCGCATCAGGTCGACGGCCCTTTCGGCCTGTTCCGCGGGGACGAAGGCGGCAAAGCGTCCCTCGTTGGCCACATAGAGGGGGTCGAACCCCAGGATCTCGCACGCCGCGCGGACCTCTTCCCGGATGGGCACCGACACCTCCTCGATTTCGCACTGCAGGGCGGTGGCTTCGGCGATTTCCACCAGCGTGCTGGCCAGCCCGCCCCGGGTGAGGTCGCGCATGCAGTGGATGTCGATCCCGGCCTCGCAGAGCGACTCCACGATCCCGGCGAGCGGGGCGCAGTCGCTCGTGATGGTGGTTTCGAACTCCAGCCCCTCGCGGACGGCCATGATGGCGATCCCGTGCCGGCCGATATCCCCGCTGAGCAGGATCCGGTCCCCCTCCCGCACCGCCGAGGGGGAGATGGCGCGGCCGGGAGGGACGGCGCCGACCCCCGCCGTATTGATGAAGATCCCGTCCCCCTTCCCGCGGTCCACGACCTTGGTGTCCCCCGTGACGATCTGGACCCCGGCGTCGTCGGCCGCCCGTTTCATCGACCGGACCACCCTCCAGAGGGTGTCCATCGGGAGCCCCTCCTCGATGATGAAGCCGGCGCTCAGGTAGAGCGGGCGGGCGCCGCACATCGCCAGGTCGTTCACGGTGCCGTTGACCGCAAGGGTGCCGATGTCGCCGCCGGGGAAAAAGAGGGGGCGGACCACGTAGGAGTCGGTCGTGAACGCCATCCGGCCCTCCGGCGGGTCGAAGACCGCCCCGTCGTGCCGGGCGCCCAGAAGGGGGTTGCCGAAGGCGGGGAGAAACATCTTTTCGATCAGCTGGTGCGTCAGGGTGCCCCCTCCGCCGTGGGCCAGCAGCACCTGGGGATACTGTCGAATGGGTATGGGACAGACAAACGAGTTACCGGTCTTCACGATCGCTCCCTCTGGATGGGTGGAAATCAGCTTCTTCTTCTCCTGTAATGATAGTAGGCGGCGCAGGCCCCCTCGGACGACACCATCGTCGCTCCCAGGGGGTGTTCCGGGGTGCAGCGGGTGCCGAACTCGGGGCATTCGCGGGGCTTGAGGATCCCCTGCAGGACCAGGCCGCTCCGGCACTCCGGCGGCTCCTCGGTCGTGCGGTGGGCGACGCCGAACCGGGTCTCGGCGTCGAGCGAGGCGTATTCCTCCCTGAGGCCCAGGCCGCTCCGGGCGATTTCCCCGATCCCGCGCCACTTGCGCGGGACCACCCGGAATATCTCCCCCATCAGCTTCCGGGCGGCGGGGTTCCCTTCGGGACGCACCGAGCGGGAGTACTGGTTTTCCACCTCCGCCCGCCCCTGTTCCAGCTGCCTCAGGCACATGTAGAGCCCCTGCAGGATATCGACCGGTTCGAATCCCGTGACCACGATGGGGATATGGTAGCGGGAGGCGATCGGCCCGTATTCGGACGTTCCCATCACGGCGCACACATGACCCGCCGCCAGAAAACCCTGGACCCGGTTGCCGGGGGAAGAGAGGACCGCTTCCATGGCCGGGGGGACGCGCACGTGGGACACCAGCATGGAAAAATTACGCACCCCCTGCCGGACGGCCTGATAGGCGGCCATGGCGACGGCGGGCGCCGTGGTCTCGAACCCCACGGCAAAGAACACGACCTCGCGGTCGGGATGGGCCGCGGCCAGCCGGAGCGCGTCGAGGGGCGAGTAGACGATGCGCACGTCCCCTCCCGCCGCTTTGACCGAGAGAAGGTCCCGGGAAATCCCCGGGACCCGCAGCATGTCCCCGAAGGAACAGAAGCAGACCCCGGGGACGGAGGCGATTTCGATCGCCTTTTCGACATACTCGAGCGCCGTGACGCATACGGGGCATCCGGGGCCGTGGACCAGGGTGACGGCGGGGGGGAGCAGCTCGTCGATGCCGAACTTGACGATGGAATGGGTCTGTCCGCCGCATACTTCCATGATCGTCCAGGGCCCGGTGGTGATCCTGCCGATCGCCTCCGCGCAGGCCCGGGCGGCGGTCCCGTCGCGGTATTCGTCGATATGCTTCATCGGTTATCCACCCCGGCCAGCCGGTCCATCTCCTCGAGGTACGAAAGCGTCTCCTCCGCCTGCGCCTCGTCTATGGTGCTGATGGCGAACCCGACGTGCACGAGGACATAGTCCCCTACGTCCGCTTCCGGCACGTAGGCGAGGTTGACCTCCTTGAGGATCCCGCCGAAATTGACCTTTCCGCTGCGAAACACCGGATCGGTGCTGTCGATGCTCTCAATCTTTCCCGGAACCGCCAGACACATGGTCCCCTCCCCCGATGATGGAATCGTTGGTTTCGCCCGCGCCGAGAGAGCGCGACGCCGCCGCGATCTGCCCCAGTGCGATGCCGCCGTCGTTGGGCGGAATCCGCTGGTGCCAGTAGGGGCGGAACCCCTCCTCGCGCAGCCTCCCCACGGCCCGCTCCAGCAGTATTTTGTTTTGGAAGCACCCCCCGGTCAAGGCTATGCACGGGGCTCCCACCCTCCGCGCCACCGCCACGATGATGTCCGCCAGAGAGTTGTGAAACCTCCCGGAGATTTTCGCCGGGGGGGCGGAGGCGCGGACATCGGCGATGACGGCCCGGATGAGGGGTTCCCAGTCCACGCCGAGCGGCCCCCCCCCGGGGCGCTCCGGGTCCAGGATCCCGAAGGGGTAGGCGTCCGCCCCCGTCCCCTCCGCGGCGAACTCCAGCTCCATGGCCGCCTGGCCCTCGAACCGGAGCCTCTGGCGCAACCCGGCCAGGGACGCCACCGCGTCGAAAAGCCGCCCCGCGCTTGTCGTCCAGGGGGAGTGGATCCCCCGGAGCAGCATCGTGCCGAGGACGGGGAGTTCGGCCGCGCTGAAGGCCCGGACCGGCGCGAGACCGGTTTCCCCGAAGACGGCGTTGCCCAGGATCTCGTACAGCACCCCGAGGGCCGAGCGCCGCGGCTCCCTGACCGCCCGGTCGCCCCCCGGCAGACGGAACCGGCGCATCGCGGCCACCCGGGCGAACCCGGTTCCTTCCGTCCGCAGAAATTCCCCCCCCCAGACGGCGCCGTCCTCCCCGTACCCGGTGCCGTCCCAGCAAACCCCGAGGACATCCCCCTCCAGTTCGTTCTCAGCCATGCAGGCGGCGACGTGGGCGTGGTGGTGCTGGATTTCGATCAGCGGGATGCCGGCCGCCCGGGCGTACCGGCTCGAGGCGTAATCGGGATGCCTGTCGGCCGCGATCCACTTCGGCCGCATCGGGTAGAGGCGCAGGAAGCTCTCGATCGCCCCGCGAAAGGCCGCGGTCGACTGCGCCGTTTCCAGGTCCCCGATGTGCTGGCTGAGGAAAACATTCCCGCCGACGGAGACGGCGATGGTGTTTTTCAGGTGCCCGCCGACGGCCAGGATGTTGGAAACGATCCCGTGCGGGCGCAAGGGGAGGGGGGCGTAGCCGCGGGCACGGCGCAGTACGAGCTCGCGCCCGAGGACGATCCGGACGATGGAATCGTCCGCGTGCCGCACGATCGGCCGGTCGTGCACGAGAAAGAGATCGGCGATCCCCTCGAGGCGCCCGAGGGCTTCGGCCTCGTCGATGCAGATCGGTTCGTCCGCGAGGTTCCCGCTGGTGGCGATGACGGGGCGGCCGATCGCGTGCATCAGCAGGTGGTGCAGCGGCGTGTAGGGCAGCATCACCCCCAGGAAGGGGTTGCCCGGGGCGACCCCTTCGGGCAGGGCCGACGGGAGGTCCGTTCTTCTCGCGAGCAGGACGATGGGGGACTGGGGGGACCGGAGCACCCGCTCCTCGAGCGGGGAGACGAGGCACTCGGCGCGCACGGCGTCGAGCGAGGGGAACATGAGGGCGAAGGGCTTCTCCTCCCGGTGCTTTCTTTGCCGGAGGGTTTCGACCGATCCGGCCCGGGTGGCGTCGGCGATGAGGTGGAAGCCCCCCAGGCCCTTGACGGCGACAACCTTCCCCCCAAGCACCGCCCCGGCCGCCGCCTCGAGCGCCCCGCCGTCTTCGGCGACGGTCCGTCCCGAGGAGTCCTCGAGCTCGAGCCGCGGGCCGCACACGGGGCAGGCGTTCGGCTGGGCGTGGAAGCGGCGGTCGGCCGGGTCCTCGTATTCGGCCCGGCAGCGGGGGCACATCTCGAACGACTTCATGGAGGTATTGGGCCGGTCGTAGGGGAGCGATTCGATGATGGTGAAGCGCGGACCGCAGCGCGTGCAGTTTGTGAACGGGTAGCGGTAGCGGCGGTTGGAGGGGTCCATGATTTCGCGGGCGCAGGCGTCGCAGGTGGCGATGTCGGGCAGGATCAGGGCGTTCGTCTCCCCCGCCGCCGCGCTCGGCCCGATTTCAAACCCCCGGGAGAAGACCGGGTCGAGGATGGAATATTCCAGGCTCTGGATGGAGGAGAGCTCCGGCTTCTCCCTCTCGATCCGGAGGAGGAAGGAGTCGAGCAGCGCCTGCTCCCCTTCGACTTCGATGAAAACCCCCTGGGAGGAATTCCGGACCGATCCGGTGAGACCCATCCCGGAAGCGAGCCTGTGGATAAAAGGGCGGAAACCGACCCCCTGGACCGCTCCCTGGATGGTGATCCGCATCCTTTGAATCACTGCCCGGAAGCGCCCTTCCCCCTGAGCCATTCGCACCAGGCGTCGATTCCGGCGCCCGTCTGGCAGGATATTTCAAAAACCCGGAGGTCGGGGTTGATTTTGAGGGCGTTGCCCCGCAGGACGTCGAGCCGGCAGTTCACGTAGGGGACCAGGTCGGTCTTGTTGATGATGAGGACCGACGCGTTGCGGAACATCGCCGGGTATTTCAGGGGTTTGTCGTCCCCCTCGGTCGTGCTCAGGACCACCACCTTCAGCGCCTCCCCGAGGTCGTAGCCGGAAGGGCAGACCAGGTTTCCGACATTTTCGATGAAGAGCAGGTCGACGGAGTCCAGGTCCAGCTTCCCCATGGCGTCGGCCACCAGGCCCGCCTCGAGGTGGCAGCCCCCCATGGTCACGATCTGGACCACGGGGACCTGGTACTCGGCTACGCGCTGCGCGTCCAGGTCGGTCTGGACGTCCCCCTCGATGACGGCCATCCTGCAGCCGTCCCGCAGCCGCTCGAAAGTCCTTTCCAGGATGGAGGTCTTGCCGGCGCCCGGGCTGCTGACGAGATTCAGGACGAAGATCCCCCGGTCCCGGAAGAAGCGCCGGTTCCGCTCGGCGATCTGGTCGTTCTTTTCGAGTACTTTCCGCTCAATGGTCACTATGCTCATAAGGCCTCACCGCCATGATCCACCAGTTCGATGTCCACGACCTCCAGTTCCTTGCCCGAAATCACCTCCAGGTCGGAGCCGCCGCAGTGGGGGCAGAGGAACACCAGTTCTTCCAGCTCGAATTCCCGTCCGCACCCCCGGCAGCGGCAGGACGTGGGCACCTCCTCGATGAGGAGCGCCGCCCCCGGCATTTCCGATTCCCCCGCCATCACGCCGAAACAGAAATCGAGCGAATCGGGGACCACTCCCGCGAACCGCCCGACCCGGACCCTGATTTTCCGGATGTCCCGGGCCAGTCCTTCGGGGATCGACTGCCGGACAATTTCCAGGATGTTCTCGGCGATGCCCAGTTCATGCATGATGACAAACCGGGGGCGGGGTGGCACAGGTATTGCGTCTTGAATTCATATTTCACCAAACAGGGAAGAATACCATACGCGGGGCCCGATGGCCTAATCGGCTATCCCTTTTTGCGCCGGCGGCGCCGTTTCCGACGGGGTGCCCCGATTTGGACGGGAGGACCGGGCCGGTTTGTGCTTTAATAGGTTCCAGGGCCACGCGGGGAGATCCGAGGCGGCGGCTCCAACTCATTCAGCGGGAGGTAGGCGGCATGAAAAACATGGCGGTCAAAATAATGGGCCTCGCCCTCGTGGCGGCTGCGGCCGCGTCGATCGGATGGACGGCGGACCCGGACCGGATAGTGGTGATGAACCCCCAGGGGATCAAGCCCGAAATTCGCAAGATTCCGATGGCGGCGCGTCCCGCTTCGCTCGACGGCAAGACGGTCTACATCGTGGACACCAAGTATCCGAATACGAAGCCGTTTGTCGAGGAGCTCCATGCGGCCCTCAAGGCGAAGTATCCGGCGACGACCTGGGTGCTGAAGGACAAGTTCGGCGGTTACATGGACGACGACCCGAACCTCTGGAAGGAGATCAAGGCGAAGGCCGCTGGGGCCATCGTCCTGGTGGGGCATTGAAGCAGCTGCTCGCCGGCGGTCGTCGGCCACGCAGTGACCCTGGAAAGAATGGGCGTTCCCGCGGTCCCCATCATCACGGCGCGTTTCAAGGAGCTCGTGACCACGATCTCCTACAAGAAGGGGATCCCCAACATGCGGATCACCTATACCCCCCATCCCATCACCGACCGTCCGGCGGAACTGTGCCGCCAGTATATCGCCGGGAACGATCCCAACTCGGGTCAGCCGATGCTCGGGCAGATATACGCCGGGCTGAGCCGCCCCCTGTCGGCCGAGGACGGCAAGGCCGGTTTTCTCCCGCGGGAGGAGCGGACGCGGCTCCTGCCGCCCGACACCCCCGACAGGCTCATGGAGTATTTCCACGAGCAGGGGTTCACCGACGGCAATCCCGTCATCCTGCCGACCGAGGAAAGGGTCGCCGAGATGCTGAAGGCCACGAGCCGCCAGCCGGACGAGTGGGTGGGACAGATGCGCCCCTCCCCCCCGCACGAAGCCTGGTATTACACCGTCGAGATGGTGGCCGTGAACGCCGTGATGGCGGGCGCAAAGCCGGAATATTTCCCTACCATCCTGGCCCTGGCGGGCAAGGGGGTCACCTCGATGTTCAGTTCCACTTCGTCTTTCGCCCGGATGGTCGTGGTCAACGGGCCGGTCGTGGACGAAATCGGGATGAACACGGGGATCGGGGCCATGGGACCGGTATCCCGGGCCAACAGCGCCATCGGCCGGTGCTGGACCCTGATTTCCAGGAATCTCGGCGGCTCGGGCAAACCGGGGGAAACCTACCTCGGGAGTCAGGGGAATCCCCTGAACTACAACAACCTCTGTTTCCCCGAAAACGAGGCGGGGTTGCCGGCGGGCTGGAAGCCGCTTCACGTGCAGAAGGGATTCAAGAAATCGGACAGCGTCGTCAGCGTCTTCAGCGGCTGGAGCATGAGCGACATCGCGTGGTACTCGCCGCTGCCGATTCACGAGGTCATCCGGGGGTGGCTCGAGCATTTCTTCTCCTTCGGCACGACCCAGGCCACCCTCGTCCTCGACCCGATCGTCGCGGCGGACGTGGCGGCCAGCGGCCACCCCACCAAGGAATCGTTCGCTAAATACCTTGCCGAAAACACCGGAACGCCGGGGTGGCTCTACTGGTCCCAGAACGAGAAGGCGCTGGAGCAGGCGAAAAAGGGGGTGCAGCCCTACGCCGGCTGGCTCCGGCAGGGCGAGGGGGCGGTGGTTCCCGTTTCCCGCTACACCCGCGGCGCCGCCGCCGGGCGCAACCCGGCATTCATGGCGTCCAAGGACAGCAACGAGACCTCCACATCCATTGAAATCGTCGTCACGGGAGGGGGCACGAACACCTTCTGGTCCGGCGGGGATTTCGGCTATGTGGGGAGCGCCAGCGTGGATGACTGGAGATAGGAAGAGGAGACCTATGAAAAGCAGATTCGCAGTGTTTGTGGCAGGGATCCTGGCGCTGGCGGCCGCAGGCGGTCTGAAACCGGCGGCGGCGCAGGAGAATTCCTCGACGAAACCGGCTGCCGTCGGTTCCCGGGTGCGGTCCATGGTCGAACTCGGATCGGTCTATTCGAACATCTACGACATCGCCGTCACCGTGATCGAAACCGTGCGCGGCCCGGCGGCGCTCGAGCGCCTCCGGGCGGCCGATCGGGACAACCCGGCACCCCGGGCGGGGATGGAATATATCCTGGCGCGGGTCAGGTTCGAGCTGAAGGGGAGGGCCGTCAGCGACACCCTCACCTTCAGCCTAGGGGAGTCGCCGCTCGAATGGGTCGCGCTCTCGGAGGATCTGACCGAGTACGAGCGGGTGCCGGTCAAGGTGCCCGCGCCGCCCCTGGCCGGGGTGGTGAAGCCGGGCGGGTCGATCGAAGGTTGGGTCGCCTTCGCGGTGGCGGAGAAGGACCCGAAGCCCGTCATGGTGTTCGATCCGGATACGGGGGGCGCCACCGGGCGCGGCAGGACGCTGTTCTTCAAGCTCTACTGAGGCCGCCCCGATGTCTTTGCCGGCGGCAGGCGCCTTGTTGCACCGCCTGCCGCCGGGTTCAGCCCGAAAAATAACATTTGCCTTGCGGCGCCCCCCTCTGGTAGCCTTTTTTCCATGTTTGGCGACAGTTTTGTGAAACCTATCATTTTCCGTTGTGCAACTTGCGCAAACGTCTCTCTTTCCCTCCCCATTAGTCCCTGCTGCTGATCCATGACACCATCGCCGGAAAGGGATAGTCCCCTTCCTGCATGAGAGGACCACTATGTTGAAGGAAAAACGTTTCGTAAGCTGGCGGCGGATGAGCCGCCTCCGCATCATCGTCATCATCGCGGGATTCGCATGCCTGCTTCACGTCACCCGCCGGGAATGTTCCCCAACGGTGGACGCTCAAGTTTATAATCCTCAAAGCCTTACGGATTTCCCGCCGGTTTCCCGGGACATGGAGCCCTTCCAGGCCACCGCCTACTGCGTCACCGGGATCACCAAGAGCGGGATCCACGTGGCCCCCGGGCACGTGGCGGCCGATCCCAGGGTTATCCCATTGGGTTCCATGATTTACGTCGATTCCCCCCTGATGGGCGGCATCTACCAGGTCCTGGATACCGGGGCGCTGATCAAGGGCAAAATCATCGATATCTACATCCCCAGCTACGAACAGTGCCTCGAGTTCGGCCGCAGGATGGTCAAGGTCAGGGTACTGCGCTACGGTTTCCAGGGGGAAGAGCAGCCGAATCCACCAAACAGGCCGCGCGGCTAGCCCCCCGCGGTTCGCGTTTTTTCGGGGAACAGGTTGCATCCGGGCCGCCGGGTGGCTCATCATGGATGTATGGGCGGTGAGCCCGCGGTTTTCTACAGGGAGGGGGATCCATATGAGGCTGAAATCCATAATTATCCCATATCTCGCGGCGGTCATGCTCCTGGGGGGAGTCGCCCGGGCCGACCAGATCGTGCTCAGGGACGGTACCGCCTATTCCGGAAAATTCATGCGCGGGGATGCGCGTACGGTGGAATTCCGCGTCCTCGGGCGGCTCGAGGTCTTCCCGGTCGCCGATGTCGACCGGATTACGTTCAGTGAACCGGAGCCTGCGCCCATCCCGGCGGAGGCCCCCGCTGCGGCGCGGGCGACCGGGGAACTCCCGCCGGTCGAAACCGGGGAAACGCCTTCGACGGCCGCCGGGCGCCCGGCGGAACCCTCGATTTCCCCCGGGGCCGCGACGGCGGACGGGACGGTATTCGCCGAGGGGACCGCGGTGACCGTCCGGACCACCTCGGCCATCGACACCGACCGTAACCGCGTCGGGGATGTTTTCGAGGCCACCCTGGAGGACCCGCTGGTTTCCGGGGACCGGACGGTGGCGCCCCGCGGCTCGCTGGTGAAGGGCCGCATCGCCTTCGCCCGGGAATCGGGCAAGCTGGCCGGGCGGTCCGAACTCGTCCTGGAACTGATCGAACTCGTCGTCGACGGCCGGTCGCACCTCCTGGATACCTCCGATTACACCGAAGTCGGCGCTTCCCGCGGCAACCGCACGGCGGCGACCGTGGGAGGAACCGCGGCGCTCGGCGCCATCATAGGCGCCATCGCGGGGGGGGGGAAGGGAGCGGCCATCGGTGCGGCTTCGGGCGCCGCGGTCGGCACCGGGGTGCAGGTGGTTACCAGGGGGGAGACCCTGAAGATACCGGCGGAGACCATTCTGGAATTCCGGTTGCGCTCCCCGCTCGTGTTCCCCCGCTGAAGGGCGGGCTGGAATCCTCCCGCAGCGACCGTCCGGCCGGGGGGGCATCCTCCCCGGGTCCGGATGGAGTTTTTCGAGGCCCCGGTGATCATCCACATTCTGAAAGCACAGCAGGCCTTTGGGGCGATGGCGGCCCTGGATGACGGCGCCCTCCCCCTGGACCGGGCGGCCCTCGCCATCGCGGCCGAGGAGTACCCCGGGCTGGACACGGACGGGTACCTGAGGCGCCTGGATATCCTGGCCGCCCGTGCGGAGGTCCTCATCGGGGACAGCCGGGAACCCGCCGCCGTCATCGACGGCCTCAACGAAGTCCTGTTTGTCCAGGAGGGGCTCGGCGGCAACGGGGAGGATTATTACGATCCCCGGAACAGCTTCCTGAACGAGGTTCTCGACCGCCGCCTCGGGATCCCGATTTCCCTGTCGATCATCTACATCGAGGTCGCCCGCCGCATCGGGTTCCCGATCGGCGGGGTCGGGCTCCCGGGACATTTCCTCGTCAAGCACACGGCGGCGGACCGGGACATCCTGATCGACCCCTTCCACCGCGGCCGCATCCTCACCTTCAACGACTGCCAGGAACTGCTCGACCGGATCCACGGCGGGGAGCTGACGGTGGACGCGGCGCTGCTCGAGCCGATGGGAAACAGGGCGATCCTCACCCGGATGCTCTACAACCTGAAGGCGATCTACACCCAGAAGGAAGAGCACCTGAAGGCCCTCTCGGCCGTGGACAAGATCCTGATGCTGAACCCGGGGGTCCCGTCGGAAATCAGGGACCGCGGCCTCCTCTACATGCAGACGGGCCTTTTCGCCCGGGCCCTCGCGTCGCTCGAGGCCTACCTCACCCGGACCGCGGCCCCCGAGGACAGCCGCCACGTCCGGGACAACATCCGGGTGCTGCGCGGCGTCGTCTGCGCCGAGAACTGAGAACGCCGGGAGACGGGAGACCGGCCATAAGGAGACAGGAGTCCGCAATGATGTTCGAACAAGGCGCCATCCGCCCCCCCAACGAGGCCGGCAGCCTGCTGGTGCGTGTCACCCGCAACTGCCCCTGGAACCGCTGCCACATCTGCCCCCCCTTCAAGGGGCTCAAATTCTCCAAGCGCCCGGTGGAGGAGGTCAAGCAGGACGTCGACCGGATGGCCGAGCTTTATGCCTCCCGCGGCCGCGCCCCCGAATCGGCCTTCCTGCAGGACGCCGACAGCCTGGTCGTGCCCACCGGCGAGCTGCTCGACATCATCGGCCATATCCGCATGCGCTTCCCGTCGGTCCGGCGCGTGACCACCTACGCGCGGGCCAGGACCATGAAAGGGAAGAGCATCGGGGACCTCGGCCGGCTGAGGGAGGCGGGCCTCACCCGGATCCATTCGGGGATGGAAAGCGGCTCCGCCGAGGTGCTCGAACTGATCCGAAAGGGGAACACCCCCGACGATATCCTCGCCGGGGGGCTGCACGTGGTCTCCTCCGGGATATCGCTTTCCGAGTACATCATGCCGGGAGTGGGGGGGCGCCGCCTGAGCCGGGACCACGCCCTGGAGACCGCGAAAATCCTCAACCGGATCCGCCCCGATTACGTCCGCGTGCGTACCCTGGCCATCCACCCCCTGTCGCCGCTCGAGCGGATGACGCGGGAGGGCGCTTTCGAGCCGATGACGGATGCGGAAATCGTGGCCGAGATCAGGCTGCTCCTGGAGCATCTCGACGAAATGCCGGCCCATTTCCGCTGCGGAGATTTCAGCCTCAACCTCCTCATGCAGGTGGACGGCCGGCTGGACCGGGACAAGGGGGCCATGCTCGACGAGATCGACCGGTTCCTGGCCCTCGACCCGGAGCGGCAGAAGGCGTTTGCGCTGATCCAGCGCTCCTATCCCGGGCTGGTGCCCCTGGATGTGGCGGAGGACGCCCGCATCATGGAGGAGGCGGCATCGGAGGTCCGCCGCCTGGAGGCATCGGAACCGGACGGGTTCAACCGGGCCATCCGGGCCCTCATGACGCGACAGCTTCCGCCCCTGCCCGGACCCGCCTGGCCGGACCAGGGTCCTCCGGACCGGGTCATTTCAGGGGATTGACCACCACGATTCCCTCCAGATCCTGACCGGGGTTAAAATCCTCGCTCCAGAGTTCCTTTGCTCCCGCCGTCCTGGCGGCGGCCACTATCAGGGCGTCCCAGAAGGACAGGTGGAGTGTGTCCCGCAGCCTCATCCCTTCCAGCAGAAGGGCACGGTCGTTTTCAACGACGTCCCATTCAAGATAATTGAGGACAATCTCCCGGGCGGTGCCCCCCTCGACCCTCTTCCGGAGGAGGTTGACATAAAACTCCTGCAGAACCTGGATGCTTATGCTCGGCGGCAGGGGACGGTCCCACAGCGATGCCAGGGCGGATTTCGCCGCCAGGTACTTGTCCCCCGCGTCCCGGTCATGAGCGTATACGAGGATGTTGGTATCCACGAAGACGCTCTTATCGCTCATGGGATTCCTCTCTCGACAAGGGGAAGCCGCCGAGGGCAGGGGCCCGGTCCATATGCTGCAGGGCGCTTTCTTTGGCCGATTGCGATCGTTTTCTTCGGGCAAGCGCGTGGGCGATCAATCCCGAGACCCACTCGGACAGCGACTGGTCCTGTTCCACGGCCGCGTGCTTCGCCTGCCGGAGCACGCCTTCATCCAGGCGCAACGTCAGATTCCTTCCCATGGCCCCCTCCATGCACAGTTATAGTATAGCACAAATACTGTGCAGAAACGCCCGGCAGGGCGGGGACCCTGCCATGAAAAAAAAGGCCGGCGCCCGGTAACGGGCGCCGGCCGGCGTGTCGTGGTTTCAGATCGTGTCAGGAGTTGCAGGACCCGGCGCAGGAGCCGCAGGCGCCTTCGGGTTTCGGCAGGCTGGAGGAGATCTGAAATCCCTCTCCCATGGGGGTGGACACGAAATCGATCGTCACGGGCTGGATCTTTTCCAGAAATTCCTTGTCGACGACGAAGGTGATTCCGTTCTCTTCAAAAGACGTGTCGTTTTCCGTTGACTCATCCAGAGTCATGCCCACGGAGGGCCCCGATCAACCCCCCTCGTTCAGCATGAGGCGGATGGACGGAGCGTCCGTCCTGTCCTTGAGATAAAGCTTGATCATCTCACTCGCTTTTTCGGTAACTTGTAACACTCTGTCTCCTCCAGACCAAAGTTTTGACATCCGGGGTAATGATACCGGTTTCCCGGCATGATGGATACTCCTTAAAACGGGAATCCGTCATGCGGTCAGTACCGCAGCAGGGCCGACGGGTTCTCCACGACGGCCCAGCAGACATCGGGGCCCGATTCCTTCAGCTCGCCGTCACGGCCGTAAATCATGCAGTGGGGGATGCTGCGGATGTTGTACTGGCCGGCCACGGAAGAGTCCCAGTCGGTGATGTCGATCTCCCGCAGTTCAAAAAAATCGGATTGCGCGTCGGCCGCCTCCAACTGAGGCAGTATTTTGCGGCAGGAGGGTCACCAGTCGGCATAGAAGAGAAAGACCGTGTGGCGCCCCGCGGCCAGGTGGCCGGCGAGGTCGACCCTCTCCCCCGTGCTGATCCGGAGCTCCCCGCGCCCCGATTTTCCGGCGCCGGGGTCGCGACCGATCCAGGTCCACGCCCCCCAGACGGCGAGGAGGACCACCACGATGAGGGTGATTTTGTTTTTCGGGGAACCCGGCCCCCGTTTCGCATCCGCGGCGCAGGCGGGACATTGCGTAAAGGCCTCATCCGAGCCGTATCCGCATTCGGGGCACCGCTTTTTCGCTTCCATTGGCATATCCACCCTCTGGTTTGTCGTCAGGCCCGTCCTCGAGGCCCTCCCCTGTAGGTTGCCCGATGGGGCCCCGGAAGGCAAGAGCACCATTTGTTTCCGGCCTTTCCTGGGACATAATGATCATAAGCCCCTCGACGGGCGGCCTGTCGGGATCGCCCGCGGAGGGGAGAAAGGATGAGGCTATGGCCGACGACAACACGAGGAAAGAGGTCGCCACCGCCCTGGTGGCGGGCGCCCTGCTCGGCGCGGGGATCGCGCTCCTGTTCGCTCCGCAGTCCGGACGCAAGACCAGGCGCAGGATCCGTCACCTGGCCGAGAACGCCGGGAGCCGGGCTCATGCCGTGCAGCGGGAACTGTGGCATTCGGTGGAGAACATCAAGGAAGACATCGAGGAGAGGCTGCAGGCGGGACTGGCCGACGGCGTGCAGTGGACCGACGGAAAGATGGACGAGCTTCGGCAGGCGCTGGCGACCGCCAGGAAGACGATCGGGGAACAGTTCGAGAAGATCCAGGCCCGCTAGGGAACAGTCACCGGTGTCCACGGAGCGACACCGGTGACTGTTCCCCCCCCATTCTACCAGGAGGGTTGTATCATCGACTGGTTCAAGGATCTGCATCCCGTGCTTCAGGCCCTGTGGGCGACGCTGTTCACATGGGCCGTGACCGCGCTCGGCGCCTCGGTGGTCTTCTTTTTCAAGACCATCAACCGCAAGGTACTCGACTCCATGCTGGGGTTCGCCGCCGGAGTGATGATAGCGGCCAGCTTCTGGTCCCTGCTGGCTCCGGCCATCGAAATGGCGGAGGAAACCAACGGGTCGCTCTCCTGGGTCCCCGCGGTGGTGGGGTTCCTCCTCGGCGGCGTCTTCCTGCGCCTGGTCGACCGGGTGCTGCCGCACCTGCACCCGGGCATGGATCTGGACGAGGCGGAGGGGATCCCCACCTCGTGGCGCAGGAGCGTCCTGCTGGTGCTGGCCATTACCCTGCACAACATTCCCGAGGGCCTGGCGGTGGGGGTGGCCTTCGGGGCCGCGGCTTATGGCCTCTCCTCGGCCACGATCGCCGCCGCGGTGGTGCTGGCGCTCGGCATCGGCATCCAGAATTTCCCCGAGGGGATGGCCGTGGCCGTCCCCCTCCGGCGCGAGGGACTCTCCCGGGGCAAATGCTTCCTGTACGGGCAGCTGTCGGGGATCGTGGAACCGATCGCCGGCGTGGCGGGCGCCGCCGCGGTGCTGGTGATGCGCCCGATCCTCCCCTACGCCCTGTCGTTTGCCGCCGGGGCCATGATGTTCGTCGTCATCGAGGAGCTGATCCCCGAATCCCAGGCCGAGAAGAACACCGATATCGCCACCCTGGGCGCCATGCTCGGCTTTGCCGTCATGATGACGCTCGACGTCGCCTTGGGCTAGGGGACAGTCACCGGTGTCCCTCCGTGGACACCGGTGACTGTCCCCCTATGACGATAAACCGTATCCCCAGGGTCGCCGCGAGCGCTCCCAGGAAGTATCCGGCCGGGGTGAAGAGGCCGTTGTGCAGGGCGAGCGTGTGGTACCAGGCGTAGTTCCACCCCAGGTACAGGTCGGACGCGTGGCGGCCGAGCACCAGCAGGGAGGGGAGCGCGCCGGCCAGGATTCCCGCGATCGCCAGGGCCCTCCCCTTCATCGAAGGCGCCCGCCCGATCAGGGTCCACAACCAGGCGGGGAGCAGTAAAAAAATCCATGCCCAGTGGGAGTTGCGCGCAAAAGCCAGGGCGGTGACGATGACGAGGAGCACGAGCAGCACCGCTTTCGAGGCGGCATACCGCGGCGCGGGCCACTCCTTCAGCGCGTACCGGCACACCACCCAGGAGGCGAGGGCGACGAGTGCGGCGGCCCCGAAAACGGCCCCGAGAACGCGCCAGTCGGGGTGGACCAGGACGGGGTCGCGCGCCGTCGCCGGGTAGAGAGGGTACACCGGCAGGAGGCGGAGCGCCCCCGTCAGGCGCACGCCCAGGAAAAGGACGAGGAAGGGGAGGAAGGTGGCCGCGACGGCCCAGAGCTCTCTCGAGACCTGGGCGGCGTCGAGCTTCGGCCGCGCGCCCGCCAGCTGCCACCAGAGGAAGGGACCGAGCGGCAGAAACCACAGCAGCTGGATGACCCGGACCCAGGGGATGGCCAAAAACCTCCCTCCCGCGCTGCGAAGGGCGTCGGGCGCTTCCCGGGGGATCTCCGGCGCCTCGTCCAGGGAGCGCACGATCCGTTCGGCCGCCATGCCGAAGCGGCGCACGCTCGCGGGCCGGATGTTGGCGATCCCGTCCCCGGGGGAGTGGAAGAGTTCCCGCGCCCGGGCGCGGTCGGCCGATACGCTCCCAAGGTTGACGGCCGGGATCCCCTCCCGCAAAAACGGCCCCTGGTCGGCGCTGGAAATCTGCAGCGCCCGGTCGACGGTTTCCCCGAGCCGCGAGGCTCCCCTGGCGTCCAGACCCTCCACGGAGGCGGCCTGCGCCGCCAGGCGGCGCAGCCACGGGGGGGTGAAGCCCGAGACCTGGCCGGTCTCCTCGAGGCGGAAAGCGGCCAGCTCCCCCGCCGCCACGTGGTCGAGCGACAGGACTGCGGCGATGCGGTCCTTCAGCGGATACCCGGCTGCCAGGTCCGCGGCGCCGGCGTTCCCCCATTCCCCCCCGTCGGTAAAGGCGAAAAGGAGGCTCCGGCGGGTCGGGGCTTTCGAAAACACGCGGGCGAGTTCCAGGAGCACCCCGACGGCGGCGCCGTTTTTCATCCCCCCCTCGACGGCGGTGTCGGCGGTGTCGTAATGGGCGACGATGGCGACGATCTCGTCCGACTCCCCTTTTTTGAGCGCCAGCACGTTGCGCCCCACCCGGTTGCGGCTTCGGACCCTCGCGTCGAAGTGGAGGAACTCGACCTCGTAGCCGAGCGAGGAGAGAGAGTCGATGAGGTCGCCGCTTGACTGCCGGGACTCGAGGCTGCCGAAGAGCCGGTCCGGGTTCCGCGTCACGAACGCATGCGCGGCCCCGAGGGCGCGCGCGGCGTCGAACTCGAGCGGCGTCCCGCTTACGCTCATGCCGGGCGCGGGCGTGGAGAGGAGCCACGCGATCAGCGAGGCGGCGACGACGGCGGCAGCCAGGACGATGCGGACGATCTGCTTGTGTCTCGTTTCCATGGGCCTCCTTTTACGGGACAAGCCGGCCCATCTTACCCCAAAGCGGGGCGCGGGGGAGAAACCGATTTGCAGGGCCCTACTCGGCGAGGGCCGAAGCGGCGGTCCCCGTCAGGCGCAGCAGTTCGATCCGGCGCTCGACCAGGGTGTGGTCGGCGTCGACGAGGGCGCGCTCCTTCCCCTGCAGCTCGAACCGGCGGGCGGCCATCTCCTGGTCGCTCACCCGGCCCTCGGCGAAAAGCGCCTCGTCCAGCGCCTGCAGCTCCCTGGCCGTCTCGAGGTCCTGGCGCGCCAGGTCCGCCGCCCCGCGGGCGATTTCGAGCGCGCCGAGCGCGCGTTCGATCTCCACCTTCAGGTCCGACTTCAGCCCCTCCAGCCGGTGGCGTTCCCCCTCCTCCTCGAGCCGGCTCCGGGCGACGCGGGCGGCCGTGCGCGACCCGGTGAACAGCGGGACCTCGATCGACAGCCCCAGGAGGTAGTTGTGCCGCTCGAAGCGCCGGTAGTAATCCTCGTAGTTGTTGGAGCGGCTGAACAGGGCGTATTCGGTGACGAAGTTCATGCGCGGGTGGCGCTCCCCCTTCTCCGCGGCCGTGTGGAATTCCCTGGCCCGGACGGAGGCCTCGGCCTCGAGGATCCCGGGCGAGGAGCGGACCGCCCGCCGATAGATCTCTTCGGCCGGTTCCCCTTCGAGGGGATTTTGGACCAGGGGGTCACGGGTCTCGATGGAGACCGTGTCCGCGGTCCCGGTCAGGGCCCGCAGCTCGGCCTGGAGCACGCGCGCCTCCTCCCGGGCGACCAGCAGGTCCTGCCGCGCCGCGGCGGAGGCGGTGCGGGCGACGGCGGCGTCGACGGGGCGCGCCTTCCCCCCCTCGAGCAGCGATTCGGTGGCCTCCTGCCGCCTGAGCGCTTCCTCCAGGCGGCGCCCGGCCAGCGCCTGGACCCTGCGCGCCTGGTGCAGCCGGCCGTAGCAAAGGGCGGTTCGGGCGGCCACCTCGTTCCGGACGCGCCCGGCGGCGAACTCGCCCGCGCGCTCGGACTCCTTCGACTCCTTGACGAGGTTGGAGTTCTTGGTGCTGAAGAGGGACTGGCTCCCGATGATCTTGAATATGGAGGGGGCACTTCCTTCGATGCTGAGCGGGAAGCCGTTGTTGTAGGCCAGCCCGGTTCCCGCGGTCACCTGCGGCCGGTCGAGCGAGCGGCTCTCGCGCACCGACTCCCCCGCCTGGAGCGCCTGCGTCCGGGCGAGCAGCACCTCCGGGGAGCGCTCCAGGGCCAGGCTGACGGCCTGCTGCAGCGTCAGCGCCCGCGTCCCGGCCGGCGTTTCGGAAGGGTGGGCCCACGGCAGGCACAGGGCAAAAACAACAAGGGTTCCCGACAATCTCTTCATGACTTGACGCCTCGGATGTGTGTTCCGGAAACAGGTCCGCAATCGGGGAAGTCTATTTGATTTCCGCCAGTGCGTCCCTGGCCCTGGAATATTCGGGGTTGAACCGGAGGGCGGTCTCGAACGCCGCGCGCGCCCCGGCGGTCTCACCCCGGGCGAGGAGGCACTGGCCGATCCAGTAGTGCACCTCCTCGTGGGAGGGGTCCCCGTCGTGGAGGGGGCCGGCGGCGAGAGCCGCGAGGCTCCGCTCCGCTTCCTCGAGCTGCACGCCGAGCCTCACCCGCGCCGATGCCACCAGGAGCGCCGAGCTTGTTGATTTCGGATCCAGGCCGAGGGCCTTCAGGCCGGAATCCAGGGCCCCCCTGTAGTCCTTCCGGTCCAGCCGGTACCCGGCCAGGTCCCTGTGGGCGCTGGTATGGTGCGGGTAGTCGACGGTCGCCCGGAGCAGGGAGGTCTCCGCCTTCTCCCAGTCCTTGTTTTTTACGTGAAGGGTCGCCTCGGCGATGAATTTCTTGGCGGGGTCGATTCCGGCGATGGCTTTTGCCTCCGCCTCCGCCTTGTCCTTCCCCCCGCCCACGATTCCCGGGGCCTGGAGGTAATATTCGAGAAGATCGAACCGGACGTCGATGTCTTCGGGCGCAAGGTCCCTGGCGGTTTCGAACTCCCTCACCACCTTCCGGGCCAGCGAGAAGGCGGATGTGAAAAACGCCCGGGAGGCCCGGTCCCCGTAGGCGCGTCCGAGCCAGAGATGGTAGCGCGCGTTGCGCGGCTCGATCTTCACCGCCTCTTCCAGTTCCCGGACCGCCTCCTTCCACTCGCGGAGCCGGGTGTGGGTCCGCGAGAGCCAGAAGCGGATCTCGGCGTTTTTCGGATCGGACCGGGCCAGGTCCCGGAGCAGGGTCGAGGCCTGCCGGTACTCCCCCTTCCCGTAGTGTTCCTTCGCCTTTTCAAATCCTTCGCGTGCGACGGCCACTCCCGGAAGGAGGGCCATCAGCAGCAAAAACATGAGGGGCCTCATCGTCTCCTTCCTCTCCTCCCTTGACTTGATGGATTGCGGGACGGGGGAATTCCGCCCGTGTCCCTGTCATCATACCTATACCCCAATATTTGCGGCCGGTTCAAATATATCTTCCCCCCTCCTCTCACCGGAGGATCCCGGGCGGGAGCGGGCGGAGGAGCGGCGGAATGGCGCTTGTTTCGCGGCGCCGGCCGTCCTATCCTGAAACCCTATGCTCCTGGTGGTCGCTGCACTCGAAGAGGAACTGAAGGCGGGGATGAGGCTCTGCCGCGGGCTGGAGAGCGCGTCGGGCGGTCGACTGCGGCGCGGTACGCGGGACGGGAGGGCGGTGGGCTTCCTGCGGGCGGGCGTGGGGCCGGAAAAGGCGGCCCGGAACCTCGCGGCCGCGCTGGAAAAAGTCCGTCCCGAGCGGATCCTCGTGGTGGGCTACGCCGGGGCGCTCGATCCGGACCTGAAACTGGGGAGCCTGGTGGCCGCGACGCGGGCGATCGAACTCAGCCTCGACGGGGCGGACCCGGACTGGAGCAGGGTCCGGGCCGGGGGGACGTTCGACCTCGCCGACGCCCAGGCGCTCCTCTCCGCGGCCGCCGGAATCGGGGCGACGGCCGGGACGGTCCTCACATCTCCCCACGTTCTGGGGAACCCTGCGCACAAGGAGATCCTGTTCCGGTCGTTTCACGCCTCGATCGTGGACATGGAAACGGCCGCCCTGGCCAGGGTGGCCGCATGCGCCGGTGTGCGCCTGGGCTGCGTCCGGGCGGTCAGCGACGAGGCCCGGGACACGTTTCTGCAACCGTTCGCCTTCGATCCCTCCTCGGGGGTGGGGGACCGGGTGAAAACCCTCCTGCGCACGGGAATGGGCCGCACCTGGCGGCAGTGGAGAGAGCACGCCGCGGTGGCCGGGACGAGCCTTGAGAGGTTTCTGGATCGGTATCTGTAGCCGCTGAGGTCCGGGAAGCAGGGACAGTCTCGGGACTGTCCCCCCGTATTCGATCGCTGCGTCTATTCCATCCCCACCCTGGTCGATTCGATGAAAAACACGTTCCCCATGGCGGGGAATTCCTTCTGCTGGACGGTCCCGGTGACCCGCACCTTGAGCCCCTGGGGGGGTTCCTCGGCGTCTTCCGGGATCGAGGCCCAGACGTAGTTGTTCCCCGACGAAAGCTTGAACATCTTGAACGAGGCCATGGGAGTCCGGGTGTCCGCCATCCCCACCACCACGACCTCCTGTCCGATCCGGTCGGCGATGCTTTCCTGAAGATCCTTGACCGCCACCGTTCCCGAAGGGGTCGAAGAACAGCCCAGCGAAACCAAAATCCACAGGCCGAGAAAAACCGCCGTTGAAAGCTTTTTCATCGCACTGCCTCCTTGCATAGAACCTGATCCGAGAGCACGCTTGTGCGTTGTCGGCCCATCATACACTGATTGCAGAGCTTGGAGCAATCAACTTAACCGCGGCGGCTTTCGGGCGGGCGCTTTCGCTCCTGCGCCCCTGCAACCGGGGGCCGAGGAGTGGTACACTGGGCCGGTCAAAACAAGGGGAGGGCTGTGAAATCATGGCGGATGCGGCAATGCGAGGAGGGCGTTCCCTCAAACCGGTGGCTTTGATCGTCTGTGCGTGCCTTCTGGCCGTTCTCGCCCAGGGCATTTTCCGGGTCGGGGGAACACCCGATGTCCGTATTCAACCGGCGATGAGCGTCATCGGCAAGAGGACGCCCGTGACGGTCGAGATCGCCGAGCCGCGGAGGGGACTGTCGCGGGTCCGGATCGAACTCGTGCAGGGGGAGCATTCCGCGCCGCTGTTCGAAAAAGCCTACACCCCCGCTTCGCAGATTCCGTTCCTGGGATCCGGGACCGTGCGGGATGTGATCGGGGTCGACGCCGGCCGCGAGAGCCTTCCCGCCCTGACCGGGGGGGAAGCGACCATCCGCGTGACGAGCGAGCGGGCCCCGACCTGGCTCCGGCACCCGGATCCCCATGTCGAGGAACTGACCCTGCCGGTCCGCCTGACTCCACCGTCGCTCCAGGTCCGGTCGTCCCAGACCTACGTCCGCCAGGGGGGGTGCGAAGTCGTCGTTTACAGCGTCGGGGAATCGGCCGTGCGTGACGGCGTGCGCGCCGGCTCCTGGTGGTTCCCGGGATTCCCGCTTCCGGGCGGGGGGGCGCACGACCGGTTCGCGCTCTTTGCCGTCCCCTATGACATGGACCGGCCCGAGGTCCGGCTGGTGGCCGAGGACGCCGCGGGGAACGCGGCGGAGGCGGGTTTCATCGACCGTTTCTTCCCGAGGCCGCTGCGGACCGACACCATCCAGGTCTCCGACCCCTTCCTCGACAAGGTGGTGCCGGCGATCGTTTCCCGGACCCCCGAGTTCCGGGAGCGGGGGACCCTGCTCGAGAGCTACCTGGCCATAAACCGCGAGATGCGCGACGCGAACCAGGAGACGATCCTGGCCCTGGCGCGGAAGACCACCCCCGGTTTCCTCTGGCGCGGGGAATTCGTGATGATGCCCAACAGCAAGACGACGGCCTCGTTCGCCCAGCGGAGGTCCTATCTCTACGAGGGGCGGGAGGTGGACGTCCAGACCCACCTGGGTTATGACCTGGCTTCGGTCAGGCGGTCACCGGTTCCCGCGGCCAACTCGGGAGTGGTGCTCTTCGCCGGCTACCTGGGGATTTACGGCAACGCCATCGTCATCGACCACGGGTACGGTCTCCAGAGCATCTACGCGCACCTTTCGTCCATGGATGCCGGGGAGGGGCAGGAGGTGTCGCGGGGAGACGTCATCGGCAGGACGGGGGAAACCGGGCTGGCCGGAGGCGACCATCTCCACTTCAGCGTGCTCCTGCAGGGGCTTCCCGTGGATTCGATCGAATGGTGCGACAGCCACTGGATCGAGAACCGGATCGCGCGCAAGCTGGGCGCCGCCCTCCCCGGCGAACGGTAGGCGCGGCTTTTTCAGGCGCCTGCGGCGACGCTGCTGCACAGCGTCCCGATTCCGGGGATCTCCACCTCCACCCGGTCCCCCGGGTGGAGCGCCCCGGTGCCGCCGGGGGTCCCGGTATAGATGAGGTCTCCCGGCATCAGCGTCAGGTACCGGCTGGCATAGCTCACGATCATCGGCGGGTCGAAGAGGAACTCGCTGAACCGGCCCGACTGCACCACACCGCCGTTGACCCGGGTCTCGATCCCCCCGTTTCTCCAGTCGAAGTTGGCCGCCACGACCGGTCCCGCGGGGGCGAAGGTGTCACACCCCTTGGCGCGCCACCACTGCAGGTCGTTTTTCTGCCAGATCCGGGCGCTGACATCGATGCCGCAGCTGTAGCCCAGGATGTAATTTTCCGCCTCCCCGGGGGAGACCTGCCGGGCCATCCCCCCGATGACTATCACGAGTTCCCCCTCGTAGTGCACGTCGTGGGCGTCGGGGGGGATCCGGATCACCCCGCCGTGGGGGAGGAGGGCCGAAGGGGGTTTGAAAAAGATCTCGGGACTGGCGGGTGCCGAGGTCCCCGGGGCATGGTGGTCGAGGTGGCTGCCGTAATTCAGCCCCACGGCGAGGATCTTGGTCGGTTCGGAGGGGCACAGGATCTCGACCTGGTCCAGGCCGACCGGTGGGTCCGTCTCCACGCATTCGTCGCACGGCCCCATGCGCAGGGCCCGGACCGCGCCGCTCTCCTCGACGCCGGTCATGACTTTTCCCCTGTACCGGTAGCGCAGATAGTTCATGGTTCCGGCTCCGACCGTCCCGGGCCGCCGGCCGCCGGGGGGTCCGCTTCGAACAGCCCGGGGATGGAATCCTCGAGCACTTCCGGTTTCTGCACGAAACAGAAAACCAGGTGGTGCGGGTCCATATCGTAAAACCATCCCGGATGGACCAGGAGGCCCCTTTCGCGAAGGAGCCTTTCCGCGGCCCGTTCCTCGTCCATGTCGCCGATGCCGAGCGCGACGTAAAACCCTCCCCGCGGCCGGACATAGCTGCAGCGGCCGGAACAGGCGGCAAGCAACGCCTCCGTCCGGCGCCAGCAGTCCCGGATGCGCATTCCGAATTCGAATCTCACCGCGTTGCCCAGCTGGAAGATGCCGGGCGCCGCCGCCTGGACGGTTTCGTTGACGGGGAGGAAGGTGTCGGAGATGAGCTCCAGGGAGCGGAGCGCCTGGCGCACCTTCTCCCGGTCCCCCGACAGGGCCATCCACCCGAATTTCATCCCCGGCAGGGCGAACATCTTGGAGAAGCCGTTGAGGGTGATCACCAGCGGCGCACCGCTCGAGGCGGGGCGGGGGAGCGGCGCCGGCGCCAGTGATCGCTTTTCCGGAAGGAGGGCCTCGCTGAACACCTCGTCGCTGATGATGGCCAGGTCGTGCCGGCGGGCGATTTCGGCGAGCCCCGCGATCTCCCCGGCCGATGCCACGTGGCCGGTGGGATTGTGGGGGGAGATCAGCACCACCGCCCGGCTCCTCGTGGAGATGCTGGCTTCCAGGTGCTCCAGGTCGATGCCCCACCCCTCCTCTTCCCGCATGCGATAAGGGACCAGGTTCACGCCGCCCATCAGGGCGATGTAGTCGAAGAGCGGATAGGAGGGGCGGGGACAGAGGATTTCGTCCCCTTCGTCCGCCAGGAGTTTGAAGCAGTACCAGTAGGCGAGGCTGGTCCCGGGGGTGACGAGGATCGAGTCGGGCGGGAGGGCGCAGCCGCTCCTCTGGTAGAACTCCGAGACCGCTTCACGCGCCGCCGCCTGCCCGAAGGAGTCGGGCCGGTAGACGGCGGAGCGGCGTGACGCCTCCACGAGGATCTCCTCCAGCAGGTTCTGGGGGAAGACGTAGCCGCATTCGTTGAGGTTGCCCGACACCAGGTCCACGACGGGCCGGCCCGAGGCCCGTACCTCGTCCCGGACCCTGTAGAGGGCGTTGGATTCCCCGCGGATCCTGCGCGCGATGGTGGAGAACATTTCAGGGATCCAGAAAAGGGATCTTCCCGTTTCCGAGAGACAAGGGAAGACCCCTGACGGCCGGCCGGAGCCCGGGGGCTATTTCTTGAAATGGTCGCGGTTGGCGGCGATGGAGGCCTGAGAAGGCTCCGGGACTTCCTCTTCCGGGAAGATCGCGTTGACCGGGCAGACGGCTTCACAGGCTCCGCAATCGATGCATTCGTCGGGATTGATGTAGAGCTGGGTGCACTCGTCAAACCCCCCCTCGTCCTTGAGGGGATGAATGCAGTCCACCGGACAGACATCCACGCAGGCCAGGTGTTTGTCGCAGATCTCGATGATTACACGACTCATAAATTTTCTCTCCTTGTTGTTTTGCCGCCGGTTGGAACCTCAAGGCCGGGCATGGGGGTCTCGGCCCCGCCCGCGGCCTCCGTTGTCCGCGAAATGATATTACACAATTTTCGCCACCGGTAAATCGTCAATTCTTCTTCGCCTGGTTGGCCACCGCCTCGGCCGCCTTCCTGGCGGCTTCCGGGTCTCCCAGGTAGTAACGGCGGATGGGCGTCATGTCGTCGGTGAACTCGTATACCATCGGGATCCCGGTGGGGATGTTCAGCCCCACGATCTCGGCCTCCGGTATGTCGTCCAGGTATTTGACCAGGGCGCGCAGGCTGTTGCCGTGCGCCGACACCAGCACGCGCCGTCCGGAGCGGACGGCCGGAACGATCGTCTCGTGCCAGAAGGGGAGGACGCGTTCGACCGTGTCCTTGAGGCACTCGGCCATGGGGATTTCCCCCGGGCCCAGCCCGGCGTAGCGCGGGTCGCGCGCCGGGGAGCGCTCGTCCCCCGGATCGAGCGCCGGGGGACGGATGTCGTAGGAGCGACGCCACACGTGGACCTGTTCCGCCCCGAACTTCTCCGCCGTGGCCACCTTGTTGAGCCCCTGCAGGGCGCCGTAGTGCCGCTCGTTCAACCGCCAGCTGTTGAAGACCGGGATCCAGCAGAGGTCCATTTCCTCCAGCGCCAGCCAGAGCGTCCGGATCGCCCGCTTCAGCACGGAGGTGAACGCCTGGTCGAAGACGTAACCTTCGGCACGGAGCAGGCGGCCTGCTTCGACGGCCTCCCGGGTCCCCTGCTGGCTCAGGTCCACGTCCGTCCAGCCGGTGAAAAGGTTCTCGCGGTTCCAGACGCTCTCTCCATGCCTCAGCAGTACGATTTTTTTCACGGGCATCCTCCTTGTACAGGGACAGATTAATCGATCCCTCCCCTTTTGTCACCCGCCGCCGGGCATATGTGGTATTTTCGATGGAAACGGGGCGATAAAAAAAGGGGGGAGGCGATGTCGGAACTTCTGGACCGCGGGCGCAGCGTACTGGTGGTCATCGATGTTCAGGAAAAGCTCTTTCCCGCCGTCTTCGACCACGAGCGGGTGCTGCGGAAGATCGATCTGCTGATCGCGGCGGCGAACACGTTCGAAATCCCGGTCGTTCTCACCGAGCAGTACCCCGCGGGGCTCGGTCCCACCATCGGGGAGATCCGGGACCTGCTCCCCGGGACGCGGGCGCTGGAAAAGACTCATTTCAGCTGCGTCTCCAGCCCGGGGTTCAGCGAGCATATCTACGGGCTCGGGCGCAACCAGATCGTGCTGGCGGGGATCGAAACCCACGTGTGCGTGGCCCAGACGGCGCTGGAGCTCGATTTCCAGGGGGAGAGCGTTTTTCTCGCGGCCGACGCCACCTCCTCCCGGAGGCCGATGGACTTCGAAATCGGCCTGCGGAGGCTGGGCCGTTCCGGCATCGCCGTGACGACGGCCGAGTCGGTGGTGTACGAGTGGCTGCGCCGCGCCGGTACCGAGGAGTTCCGGCGGCTGCGGAGCAGGCTCAAGGAGGGTTAGCCGGCCCGGAACGGCATCCTCTTTCGCACCGCCCGGACGATCCGGACCGCGTCCGGCGTGCCCAGCGCGGCCGCCGCGGCCAGGTAGAGGGACCCGAAAACGGCCAGGACCAGGGAGCCCGAAATATAGGGCGGCAGCTCCCGGAGCCACAATTTGAGGGCGTACGCCGCGGCGGCGGCGGCCAGCGCGGCCCCCGACAGCCGGGCGGCATGGGGGAGAGCCAGGCTGGCCCGGCCGATACGCCGGATGAGGGCCCGGCGCAGCAGCGAGAATTCCACCCAGGCCGCGAGCCCCGCCGCCGCCGTCAGCCCCACGAGCCCCACCCGGGCGGGGAGGCCGAGCCATGCGGGGACCGGGAAGGCCAGAAGCCATCCCACCCCCGCCGCCGTCGAGATCCGGATCGCGGCGTAGCGAAACGGCGTCCGGGTGTCCCCCAGCGCCCAGAAGGCCGAGGTGTACAGGCGCCCCAGGGTCGCCGCCAGCAGCCCCGTGGTGTACCCGGCCAGCACGGCCCAGACGAAGCGCGTGTCCTCGAGGGTGAATTCCCCGGTCTGGTAGAGGAGCCCGATCACGCTGTCGCCGAGCGCCAGGAAGGCCGCGGCCGAGGGGACCACGAAAAAGGCTACGCGCTGGAGCGCCCGGTCCAGGCGGAGGCGCAAACCCTCCGCGACGGTATCCCGGGCGCCCAGCTGGCTGGACATTTCGGGCAGTTCGGCGCTCGAAATGGACATGCCGAACAGGCTGACCGGGATGAGGTAGAGGGTCTGGGTGTAGGCCAGCGCGGCCACGGCCCCCGTCGGCAGGAAGCTGGCCAGGACGGTGTCTATGGCGCCGCTCACCTGGTTGACCCCCCGCGTGGCCATGCCGGGGATGAAGTTGCGGATGACGGTGCGCACCTGGGCCGATGCGACGTCCCACTGGAAATGGATTTCCCCGGCGAGGCGCAAAACCGCCGGAAGCTGCACGCCGAACTGCAGGAGGCTTCCGGCGACCGAACCCCAGGCCAGGTATTCCGCCAGGCGGTAGGGGGCCTCCCGCCCGCCGAATCCGACCAGGGTCCCGATCATCGCCAGGTTCCAGAGCACCGGCGCCGCGTAGGGGAGGAAGAAGCGGCGGTGGCTGTTGAGGATTCCCAGGCACCAGGCCGAGAGCACGAGCAGGCCGATTCCCGGGAAAACGATGCGCACCATGCGGATCGTGGCCTCCCGCTTTTCACCCGAGAACCCCGGGGCGATGAGGTCGATCAGCAGCGGGGTCGCCAGCATCCCTGCCAGCACCAGCAGCGACATGGCGAGCGCGAGGAGCGACCCGACGACGCGCGCTACGCGGGCGGCCTCGCGGCGGTCCCCGGAGGCCAGCAGGCGGGCGTAGACCGGGATGAAGGAGGAGGAGAGCGCCCCTTCCCCGAAAAGGTTCTGCAGGATGTTGGGGATCTTGAGCGCGGCCTTGAACGCGTCGGCGGCGGCCGAGTTGCCGAAGTAGTGGGCGAAGATGCGCTCCCGCACCAGGCCGACGACGCGGCTCGACAGGATCCCGGACCCCACCAGGAGGGCGTTTCGGCCCGAACCCGCCTGTCCCGGGGGGGGGAGGTCCGGCGGGGAAGGGGGCTGCGAGGGGGATCTGTCGGTCGGCATGGGTCAGCGCAGTTTCAGGGTGGCAAGGGCGGCCAGGGCCAGGATCCCCGATACGATCCAGAGCCGGATCACCACCTTGGTTTCGGCCAGCCCGTTGTGCTGCATGGCGTGGTGCAGCGGCGCCCGCATGAATATCCGGCGGCCGAGCCACCGGATCCCGATCTTGTCCTGGATCTGCGAGGTGGCGGCCTCGGCCACGAAGAGGCCGCCGAGGATCAGGAAAAGGGCCTCCTGCTTGAGCATCACCGAAAGCACCGCGATCGAGCCGCCGATGGCCATCGACCCGGTGTCCCCCATGAAGATCTGGGCCGGGTAGGCGTTAAACCAGAGAAAGCCTATCCCCGCCCCGGCGAAGGCGGAAGCGAAGACCGCGAGTTCCCCCGTCCCCGGGTAAAAGGGGTAGTTGAGGTACCGGGCCCAGATGGCGTTGCCGAGGAGGTAGCCGAAAAAGCCCAGCACCCCGATGGCGAAGACCGAGGGGACGATGGCCAGGCCGTCCATCCCGTCGGCGATGTTCACGGCGTTCCCCACCACGACCACGAAAAAGAAGACGATGGGGAGGTACAGCCAGAGGGAAGCGAACAAGGGGGCCTTGAGGAACGGGACGTAAAAGGCGCCCGCCTGGCCGGCCGGCAGCGGTGACCACGGGCTGGCGAGAAAGAGGGCCAGCCCCGCGGCGAACCCCGCCTGCAACAGCAGTTTCCTGGTTTCGCTCATCCCCCCGTCGCCCGAGCGCGCCCTCGTTTTGGCGATGTCGTCCGCCAGCCCGATCCCGCCGAACCAGACCATTCCCGCAAGCACCGCCAGGAGATACAGGTTGGACATGTTGCACCAGAGGAGGCAGGAGACCAGGACGCACCCGGCGACGATGGCCCCCCCCATCGCCGGGGTCCCCGTCTTGTCGAAAGCGGAGGAGACCCCCGTGTTCCGCCACTGGTCCACCATGCCCCTGCGGTGCAGGTACCGGATCACGAGCGGCGTCAGCGCGAGCGTCAGGATGATGGCCGTCAGGGCGGCGCCGATGGCCCTGGCCGAGATGTATTCCACCAGGCGCAGGAAGGAGAACGGTTCGAAGTTGGGGTGGAGGTATTTTCCGAGAAGATAGATCATGGCCTGAGCCCCTTCTCTCTTGCCCTGGAAAGGGATTCCATGAGGCGGCGGTAGGTCGATTTTATCTCAAAATGGGGCCGGAAGTCGGTGGAGGTCAGGATGAACCTGGGGATCTCCGTTTCAAGCGCCTCGGGGTCGGATACCTCCCCCCGCTCGACCAGGAGATAGAGGCCGCGGAGCGCCGCCGCCCGCATCTTCCAGAACCGGGTGTCCCACAGCCTGAGGAGCTCGGGGAGGGCGTCCCTCTCGCCGCCGATGACGCCGAGGGCTTCCGCGGCGGCCGTGCAGACGTCCAGGTTCCGGTTCCTGAGATTTCCCAGCAGCGCGCGCACGAAGCGCTCGCGGCTCGAGAGGCGGCCCGCGAAGTGGGCGGCGGCACGGGCGGCTTCGGCCTGGACCTCGAAGTAGGGGTCTCCCAGGGCCTCGAGCAGGGCCGCCTCGATTTCGGAGTCGAGCGCGTCCATGCGGATCAGGGCGGTGACGATGTTGCGCCGGATGAAGCCCACCTGTTCGAAATCCCCCCCGAAGCAGCGCTTCAGGAAAGAGACCGGCTTCCTTTCCCTGAGCAGGGTCACGAGCGCCGGCGCTTTTTCCCGCGCGTGCAGCAGTCCCAGGAGTTTGACCCCCAGGTTGCGTTCGGGCCAGGAGGGGTGGATCAGCAGCGCGCTGGCCCGGTTCCCGTAAAATTCCAGGTCCTGCGGGCGCCCGACGACGGTTTCCGGGTTGTAGAGATGGGGGCGGGAGCGCTCCGCCTTTTCCAGCATCAGCAGCAGCGCGCGATTGCCGGGAAGGTGCTCCTCCGCTGGCCCGATTCCGGGAAGGGGGGCGCCGGACGCGGCTTCGGCCGCCCCGCCGTCTTCGGCGCGGATCATCCGGGCGATCCTGGCGAGCGCATCCCGGTTGAGGAACTCCCGGCTCCGGTGCCGCAGCCGTTCCAGCCTCTCGTCGTCCAGCGCAAGCGAGGAGATCGCCTGCGCCAGGGCCCTGCCGTCGAGCCATTCATCGAGCCTGCCGTCGACCGGAGCGATCTGTTCGTAGAGGATTTCGGCCCCCCCCGCCCTCTCCATGCTGCGCGCGTTCATCACCTGGTGGTTCCCGGGGAGATTGGACTTGGGGATGATGAGGGCCGGGAGCCCCATGGCCGAGATCTCGTTGAGGCTTCCGGCGCCGGCGCGGGCGATCACGAGATCGCTCGCCGCGTACAGGTTTTCGATATTGTAAAAATAGGGGCGATGAAGGTAGAAGGACTCGATCTGCCCGAGTTCCTCGCCGTCGTACAGGCGGCGCAGCCTCGCTTCGGTGTCCGCGGCGGCGTCGTATTGACGGCTCTTCATCAACCCGGTGCCGTGGATGATGAAGAGGCGGTCCCTGTAGGGGAGGAGGTGACGGAGCGCGTCGACGAGGGCCCGGTTGATGGTCCGCGACCCCTGGCTCCCCCCGAAGACCAGGACCACCTTGCGGTTTTCGGGAATGGCGAAATCGATCTTCTGCAGCGCCTCCTCCCGGCCGACCGCGGTGATGCGCCTCCGCAGCGGGTAGCCCGCCAGCGCCGCCTTGGCGGGAAAGAAGGAGAGGGTCTCGGGGAAGGTGACCAGGATGCGGTCGGCGAAGCGTCCCATCAGCTGGTTCAGTTTGCCCGGGACAGCGTTCTGCTCGTGGATGAAGACGCGGGAGCGGCCGAGGCGCAGTTTTCGGAGCACCGCGGCGGCCATGACGATGGGGGCGGAGACGTAGCCCCCGGTCCCCACGATGACGTCGGGGCGGAACCGGCAGAGGATCCAGAGGGACTGCAGGACGCCGATCGACAGGTTGGCCAGAAAGGGGAGGAGGGAGGGGGAGAGCGTGCCGGGGAAACCGGATGCCCGGACGTACTTTATCGGCATCCCCTCGCGCGGGACGACCTGCTCCTCGACCCTTCCCCTGACCCCGACAAAAAGGAAACGGGTGTTCCCGGAATCGAGGGCCGATCCGATGGCCAGCGCCGGATTGACATGACCCGCGGTCCCGCCGCCGGTCAGAAGAATGCGTCTGATTTCCTGCATTCCGTCCATGCCTGATGATTGGAAAAGGGTCCCCCGCCCGCGTCCCGCACGCCGACTTGTGATGGAACCCCAGTAATCTACCAAAAACGGCGGGTCAAATCACCGTGCAACCTTAAAAAACTAAGGGAATTATGCATAATAGGGTGTGGCCGGCGTCACACCGTTCCGAATATCGTTTTCGGGGTGGTCCCGGACCTTCGGCCGGCCGGGAGGCATCCATGAACCAGAGGGTTCGTTCGCTGACCGACATCGACGGCCTCAGGGTGGGGCACCACACCTGCGCCGGCCGTCCCACGGGCTGCACCGTCATCCTGTCGGACCGGCCGTTTACGGCCGGGGTCGATGTCAGGGGGGGCGCCCCCGGCAGCCGTGAGTTGGAGCTGCTGCGCCCCGAAAACAGCGTCGGGCAAATCGACGCGATCTTCCTGGCGGGGGGGAGCGCGTTCGGGCTCGAGGCGGCGGCCGGAATCATGCGCGGGCTCGAGGAACGGGGGCGCGGTTTCGCCGCCGGAGAGATCCGGGTCCCCATCGTCTGCGGCGCCATTCTCTTCGATCTCCAGCTGGGGGACGGCGGGATCCGCCCGGACGCCGCGGCGGGATACGCCGCCATGCAGTCAGCCGATACTGATCCGGTCGGGGAGGGGAATGTGGGCGCGGGCGCCGGCGCCACGGTGGGGAAGATGTTCGGCCCCGGCCGGGCCATGCGCGGGGGGCTCGGGTCGTGGTCGATCGAGCGCCCGGACGGGCTGAAGGCGGGCGCCCTGGCGGCCGTCAATTCCTTCGGGGATGTCGTCGACCCCGGCTCGGGCCGGATCCTCGCCGGGGCCCGGACGCCCGACGGCAGGGGACTGGCCGACAGCATGGAGGCGCTGCGCCGGGGGGAGGAGCCGCCTCCCCCCTTTGCCGGGAACACGCTGCTGGCGGTCGTCGCCACCAACGCGGACCTGTCCAAATCGGGCTGCACCCGCGTCGCCCGGATGGCCCAGGACGCCCTGGCGCGCTGCATCCGCCCCGCGCACATGCCCTGGGACGGGGACACCGTCTTCGCCCTCGCTACCGGGACCCTGGGGCGCACCGCCGATGCCGGCACTGTCGGAGCGCTGGCCGCCGACGCCCTGGCCACCGCGATCCTCCGCGGCGTGCGCGCCGCGAGCTCATGGGGCGGCTGTCCCAGCGCGAGCGATTTTGGGGACAGTGGTGACTGTCCCCTTCAATACCGGTAGATGGCGGCCGCGCCGGTCCTGGTGGGCATCTCCTCCCCGGGGATGACGACCACCTCTCCCTTCGTCCGGAGAACGTGTTCGGCCAGGTCGTCCAGGACGTCGTCGGTATCCGGGTCGGACATCGCGCTCGCCCTGATTTCGCCGGTGCCGGAGAGGATCCGGCCCGGCACCTGGAGGTGCGCCTCGACCAGCAGCGTGGCGATGCGCCCCTCGGCGGCCGCCGCTGCCAGCGCCGGCAGGTCGTCCGATCCCTGCCTGCGGGACTTCGCCTCCTGGTAATCGCGGATCAGGGCATCGATCCGCTTCTGGTAGAGTGGCTCCATCCTGCGCAACGATTCGGTCCGCAGCTGTTCCGGGGTCAGGGCGTCCGGGTTGGTCGTGATTCCCGCCTGCAGGAGCTGGGGGTTGCGGCTGACCGACCGGAACAGCGTGTGATACTCGGGGAGCGCGGCCAGCATCAGCGGCAGGCCGGAAGGCTGCGAGTAATGCTCCAGGATGCCCCTGTCGATGACGCGGAAGAACCGCTCCGTGTCGGTGTCGACCTCGTCCTTCCTCGAGCCATGCCCGTGGCGCATGGGCGTGCCGCCGCTTCCCTGTCCGTAGGAGGCGACCGTCTGGTGCGGTTCGGTCAACTCCTCCCCCAGCGCCTCGGTAAGGGTCGAGGGCACGTTTTTCAGTTCCACCGCATCCAGCGCGTCCCGGTTTCCCTCGTAGAGGCTGGCCTCCCGCCGCGTCAGGCACAGGACCTGGTAGCGGTCGGCCGACTGCGCGATCCGCAGCAGCGGCTTGATGTGAAAGCTGTCGGCCACGATGAGAAGATCGGGGACCGGCTGCTGCAGGTCCAGCGCCTGGAACATTCCGGGCGCGGCGAAGAGCGCTATTCCCTCGGTCCTTCCGCTCCAGAAATCATCGTCACGGGAGAGTTTCTCGAACGGCTCCATGATCGGTTTCACGTCCCTGGCGGGGTACAGCCGGCACAGCGAGGCGTCCATCTCCCGGAGCAGGTTCCGGTACCGGACCGGGTCCTGCTGGTTCAGGGGCCGATGCCGGTGAGTGGACTGATAGAGGGAGACGCAGGGGGATTCGTGCCGCGCCGTCAGAAGGTTCAGGTGCTGCGGGGTGAAACGATGCATGATGCCTCCTTTGTGTGGACCGCACGCTTCGGGCGAAGCCGGGGGCGACATTGCCGTTGACTGTATTCTACCAAAGATGGCGCTGCGTACCCCGTGCAAAAGGAGGGGGCGCACGGGCGCGGATTCGGGCATAATAGCCGTCCAGACCCGGGCCGGGGCGCCGGCCGCACCGGGTGTGCAATGGAGGTGGCCATCGATGGAATTCGAGGTTCGCAGGGCCGGGCCCGGTGACGCCGGGACCCTGGCGGCGTTTCAGGCCGCCATGGCGCTCGAGACCGAAAGGAAGGTTCTGGACCCGGAGCGGGTGGAAAAGGGGGTCGGGCATATCCTCGATCACCCCGAACGGGGGTATTACCTGGTGGCGGAAGCGGGCGGGCGTCCCGTCGGCTGCCTGATGGTGCTCTACGAATGGAGCGACTGGCGCGACGGCGAGGTGCTCTGGGTCCACTCGGTGTACGTGGTCCCCGGTTTCCGGGGCGCGGGCGCATTCAGGGAGATGTTCGGCCGGGTGAAGCGGGAGGCCGGGCGGCGGGCGGACGTCCACGGGATCCGGCTCTACGTGGAGCGCGACAACCGCACTGCCGCCGCCGTTTACCGGCACTGCGGCATGGACGACGGGCACTACCGGCTGTTCGAATGGATGAAGGAATAGCTACGGCAGAAAACGTTCCGGGTGGCTGAGCTTCTGGGGCAGGTACTCGTCGATGACGTAGTTGAGCCCGTGCTTGGCCAGCGCCTGCTGTTCGGCGCGCACCCCCATCTTGAGCATCTGCTCCATCGCCTTGATCCAGGGCCGGTAGTGTTTGATGAAGGGGTCGTTCTTGATGGCGTCCCGGGCGCGCTTGATATCCACGTCCTTCAGCGGGTGCGTGGGGAGCTTGTAGTCGAGGACGTCCTGCGGCGTGATCCCCAGGAAAGTGGCCTGGGGAACGCAGAAGAACTCGTTGAGGTGCGCGGCGTTGCCGCTCCCCACCTTGAGGGTGCGGTAGATATTGGTGATCCCGTAGGGGTCGCCGTCGACGAAGACGTAGACCGGGATCCGCTTGAAGTCGGCCAGGCGGCGGATGAAGCGGCGGCAGGCGCGCGTGGGCACCCCCCCCATGCTCACCAGGACGCAGTTGGCCTGCTTCCAGTAGTTGTGCTTCACCAGGCGCTGGAACATCCCCGCGGTCTCGATGGCGAGGATGAAATCGGCCTGGGTCTCGAACTCGAGGTCCTCCACGGAAATGGGGATGCTGTAGGCGCCCGACCCGAACCGGGTGCAGTCGATCCGCAGCGTCTGCCCCGTGTCGCGGTCGCGGTCGATCACGACCAGGCGGCCGGCGACGTCCCCCCCCTTCTCCTCGGGGATGAAGCCGAGCTGCTCGCGGTTGACGCCGAAAAAGGCTTCGACGTCGTCCATGACGGTGTCCGATTCCGGCTGCTCGGTAAAACGCGCCTCCTCCCAGTTCTTGGAGACGTAATAGGCCTCCCGCTTGGTCGCGATGTCGTCGTTTTCCACCAGCTCCTTCGAGAGCGCCACCATGCGCAGGGTCTGGGCGAAGGTCTTGACGGTGTTCACCGTGAGCGTCCGTTCCTTCTTCTGCCCCTTCATTTCGAAGAATCCGCGTTCGGGCTGGTAGCGGACGTTCGAAAGGGAGCGGACCGGGAGCTTCATGGTCGGTTTTTTGCGCGCCAGGACCTTGCGGCGGATATCCTCCGCGGAGGTTACGATCGCCTTGAGGACCTGCCTGCCCGACGCCGATGCCGGTTTCTTCCCGGTTTCGGATTTCTTCGCCATGATGTGGACTCCAGACAACGTTCGTGTTTTCGGCTTCCGGTTGCGGAAAGGCCCGGCCTTCACCGTTCCTTGGAACGGCTCCGCTCGAGGACGTCGACCAGGGTGGTGACGACCTCCCGCTCTTCGTTCTCCGAGAGCGCCAGGATTTCCCGCAGGGCGATGCCGATATGCGGGATGTATTTTTCGATGTACGACTTCTTCTTTTCCTCTTCGGCCGCCCGCCGGTGGGCGCGGATGTGGGTGGCGAGCTTCCGCCCGCATTCCTGCAGCGCCAGGCGCAGCTCGCGCAGGATTTCGGGATAGGGGGCCACCGATTCCTTGCTCTCCGAAGTGAAAGGGACCCAGACGGAAGCCATGTGCACGAACAGCGCCACGGGCCCCGTCGGGAGCGCCCCCTTGGACTGCGGCAGGCCGTAGCTGCGCCAGTCGATGCCGAGGACGGCCTTGGTGATGGCGCAGGCCGACTGCTGGTATTGCAGGGGGACGCGGTTGGCGAAGCGAAGCAGGTCCACCAGCTCGTCCCCCGGGAGGCGCCCGCCGTAGGCGAGCCCGACCTCGATCTGGAAGGGGTTGCCCCGGTAGACCGCCGGCGCGCGCGTGATGGCGGTGAAGAAGTCGGCGTCGATCTCCTTCCGGAGGCCCGCCAGGATCTGCTCCTCCCCGATGGGGGAGAGGCAGTTGGTCGCCGGGCTCATGATCTTCACCCCGTTGATCGCCTTGTAGAGCCGCTCGGTCTCCTGCCCCTGGAGGGTGTGGGGGTTGGCGCTGGGCCGCAGCCCGGCCGCCTTGCAGATCTCCGCCGCGATTTTGGCGCTCACGCGCGAAAAATCCTTCTGCAGGGCGGCGCCCAGCTGGCGGGCGGAGGTTTCCTTCATCATCCGGATGAGCACGCCGAGTTCCACCCCGTAGGGGTGGGGCCTGATTTCGCGCGGCTCCGGCGGCAGCAGGTCCGAGCCCCGGACCAGGTGCATCGGTTCGTCCGCGTCGGGGGGGGTGTAGAAGATTTCGCAGTGGGGGTTGGCGATGGCCGTCTGGCGCACGTAGTCCTCGACCGAGTGCCGCCCTTTCTTGTAGGTCCCGATCAGCTCGATTTCCACCCGGGTCCCGTGCGGGGGCTCCCAGTCGATGATCCGGTCGGTGATGATCTGGGGCGTGTTCTTCCGGGTGTCGATCTGGATCTCGTAGTAGTGGGCGGGCTTGCCCGCGCCGGTGCGGGAGGTGATGACGATCGATTTCCCGGTGGTGAGCAGCCCGTACATTCCGGCCGCCGAAATGCCGATCCCCTGCTGCCCCCGCGCCTGCTTGAGAGTGTGAAACTTCGATCCGTACAGGAGCTTGCCGAAGATCTTCGGGATCTGCGCCTTGACGATCCCGGGCCCGTTGTCCTCCACCGACACGCGGAAGCGGTCCTCTCCGACCTGCCGGATGGCGATGCGGATCGAGGGGAGGAAGCCCGCTTCCTCGCAGGCGTCGAGCGAGTTGTCCACGGCCTCCTTGACGGCGGTCAGCAGCGCCTTCTGCGGGTTGTCGAATCCCAGCAGGTGCCGGTTCTTGCTGAAAAATTCCGATATCGAAATTTCACGCTGGCGCTCGGCCATGCTTTCCGCGGTCTGGCGCTTGCGGGTCCCCGCGGCGGCGGCTTGAGTCTCGGTCACGGCAACTCCCCGGTTTGGAAAGGCACATCATAGAGAATCCGATCCTTCATTGCAACCTCGCCCGGGGCGATCCCCGCTCCCGGACGCGGCCCGATTTTGCCCTGCCCGGGAAGTCGGGATGAGGTATGCTGGAGGCATGAACAAGTCGACTCTTGCGCTGGCGGCCGCCGGCGTTTTCGTGACTTTCCTGGAGGGGTCCATGCCCGATCTCGAAAAATTCCAGGCCATGACCGACCGATTCGCCCCGGTGGAGATTTCGGCCGACCTGTCCCCCCTGCCCGAGGGGGAACGCCGGGCCCTCGGCCGGCTGGTGGAGGCCGCCAGGGTCATGGACTCCCTTTTCCTGCGCCAGGTCTGGGCCGGGAACGAAACCCTGCTGCTCGACCTGCTCCGCGACCCGACCCCGCTCGGGAAGGCCCGGCTGGACCATTTTCTGCTCAACAAGGGGCCCTGGTCCCGCCTGGACCACAATGCGGGCTTCATCGCGGGGGTCCCCCCGAAGCCCGCCGGGGGCGGCTTCTATCCCGTGGGCTCGACCAGGGAGGAGGTGGAGGCGTGGCTCCGGTCGCTGCCGCCGGGGGAGGAGTCGGAGGCCAGGGGCTTCTTCACCGTGATCCGGCGTGCGCCGGGCGGGGGACCTTTTACGGCCGTTCCCTACAGCCTGGAGTACCAGGGGGAACTGGCGCTCTGCGCCGGGCTGCTCCGGGAGGCCGCGGCGCTTACGGCCGAGCCCACCCTCAGGGCATTCCTGGAAAAGCGCGCGCAGGCTTTTCTGGACAACGATTACTACGCGAGCGACCTCGCCTGGATGGAAATCGAGGGGGCGATCGAACCGACCATCGGACCCTACGAGGTCTACGAAGACGAGTGGTTCAACGCCAAGGCCGCCTTCGAGGCCTTCATCGCCGTGCGCGACGAGGAGGAGACGCGGAAGCTGGGGCGCCTCGGGGCCGAACTGCAGGGGATCGAGGACCACCTCCCCGTCGATCCCCGCTACCGGAACCCGAAGCTCGGGGCGATGGCCCCCATCAGGGTGGTGAACCTGGTCTTCGCCTCCGGGGACGGCAACCGCGGGGTGCAGACGGCGGCCTTCAACCTTCCCAACGACGAGCGCGTCATCCGGGAAAAAGGGGCCAAGCGCGTCATGCTCCGGAACGTGCAGCGGGCGAAATTCGACAAGGTGCTGGCCCCCATCGCCGCCGTCGTGCTTGCTCCCGAGGACGCCAAAAGGGTCCGTTTCGAGGCCTTTTTCACCCACACCGTCCTGCACGAGCTGATGCACGGCCTCGGCCCGCACCGGGCGGTGGTGGACGGCGAGGAGATCAGCGTGCGCCAGGCCCTGTCGGACGCCTACAGCGCGATCGAGGAGGCCAAGGCCGACGTCTCCGGCCTGTTCGCCCTCGGGCATCTCGCCGACAAGGGGGTGCTCGGCCGGGGGCTCGAGGAGAGCGTTTACGACACCTTCCTCGCTTCCGCCTTCCGCTCGATCCGCTTCGGGATCAACGAGGCGCACGGGCGGGGGATCGCCGTCCAGCTCAACTTCCTCCTCGATTACGGCGCGTTCGAGACCGCGGGGGACGGCACCTTCCGGGTGAACCGCGAAAAGATCCGGGATGGGGTGCGGGCGCTCACGCGCGAGATCCTCACGATCGAAGCGGAAGGGGACGCCGCCCGGGCGCGCGACCTGCTCGGGCGGCTGGGGGTCCTCCGGCCCGAAGTCGGGAGGATGCTGGATCGGCTGAAATCGATCCCGGTGGACGTCGCGCCGGAATTCGTTACGGCCCGGCGGCTCGAGGAGGAGTACGGGCGGGAGGGGAGGAAGGAATGAGACGGCCTGTGGAAGAGTACACTATGCGCCCGATCGGGCATATCCGGAGCGCTTACACCGAAACGAGCCAGGTGCCGAAGGGGCTGGGGGCCGAGCACACCATGGAGGGGGTCCTCGAGCTCCTGCCCGAATTCGCCGCGGGCCTCGAGGATATCGAGGGTTTCTCCCACCTCTGGATCCTCTGGGTCTTCCACCGGGCGGACGGGTACTCGCTCGTGGGGGGGACGCCCACCGACGGGAGGGAGCACGGGGTGTTCGCCACGCGTTCCCCCCACCGGCCGAACGCGATCGGGCTTACGGCGGTGCAGCTGATCCGGCGCGAAGGGGCGCGTCTCGTGCTGGGGGGGGTCGACATGCTCGACGGCACGCCGGTGCTCGACATCAAGCCCTACACCTCCAGCATCCCCATGGAGCGGCTGCGCCGCGGGTGGCTGGAGGAGGCGGAGAAGGCACGCGAGGCGGAGAAGGCGCGCGAGGCGGAGAAGGCGCGCGAGGCGGAGAAGGCGCGCGAGGCGGAGAAGGCGCGGGAAGAGGAGCGGGCCGGGGCCGGGTCGGCGCCATAGGAGCGCGCCGGCGGCTGTGATACATTCTTCCGGATGAAAAAGGCAAGGGCGAGGACGTATACGATCTGGTGCTGGACCGGCTGCGGGCTCAGCACCGCCTTCTGGGCGACGGTGTCGCTTCTGGGGAGCCTCCTGTCCCGGGGCGGCCGCATCCAGCACTTCTGCATGCGGCGCTGGTCCCGCGACAACCTCTGGCTCAGCCGCGCCCGCGTGGAGATCGAGGGGCTGGAACACGTCGATCGCCGCCGGCCGCAGATCTTCGTGGCCAACCACAGCGGGCTGCACGACATCCTGTCGCTCGCGGCGCATCTGCCGATCCAGTTCCGCTGGATCGCCAAAAAGCAGCTTTTCAGCGTCCCGTTCATGGGATGGCACATGCGGCGTTCGGGCTACATCCCCATCGACCGGGAAAATCCCCGCGAGGCGGCCAGGAGCATCGTGGCCGCGGCCGGGACGATCGCCGGGGGGGTCAGCGCCATCGCCTTCCCGGAAGGGACGCGGAGCCGGACGGGGGAACTGGGCCCCTTCCACGGCGGGGCCTTCGCCCTGGCCCTGCGCGCGGGCGTCCCTCTGGTCCCGGTGACGCTCGACGGCAGCAGCCGCGTGATCGTGCCCGGGACCCTCGAGGTGAACCCCGGCACCGTCATCCGTATCCGGATCGACCGCCCGATCGACCTGGCATCCTACTCGAGGGGGGGAAAGCGCCGTCTCATGGAGGACGTCCACTCGATCATGGGGCGCAACCTCGCGGACCTCAGGCGCCGGCGCGCTCCCGGGGAGGAGGGGCACGACCCCGTCTTCCGCTGGGTCCACCGCGGCCGGGGAAAGGATGCCGGCTAGAACGCCTGCCCGATGCTGAAGAAGAATTCGCCCCCGCTCTCGCCCGTTTTCCGGTCGAGCTTGAACCCGTAGTCGAACCTCAGGGGGATCGACCGGATCTTCAGCCGGAGCCCCGCCCCGGCCGTCTTGCGCAGGGTGAAATCGAAGTCGGTCAGTTTCCTGTAGACGTTGCCGATGTCGAGGAACGCCACCCCCTGGAGGATGCCCACGATCGGGAAGCGGAGTTCGTTGTTGAGCAGGAACATGGCTTCCCCCCCGCTCGGCCGCAGGCTGCCGTCCGGCTGCTCCTCCACCGGCCCCATCAGGTCCTGCTCGAACCCCCTCATGGTGGTGCCGCCCCCGGCGAAGAAGCGCTCGGGCGCGATCAGCGATTTTTTCCCGAAGGGGGACGTCAGCCCCAGGCGCAGCGCCGCGGCGTAGACGAAGTTCGTCGGCAGCGGTTCCCCCTTTCGGTCCACGATCGGTTTCCCCAGGTACTTGTCCAGGGGGAAGTAGCGGAAATACTGCCCCGAGTAACGGGCGAAACCGACCTCGGACCCGAGCCAGCGGGGGCCGAATTCGAACGTCTGGGAGGTGAACTCGCCGCGCGTGGGGTCGAGCACGCTGTCGCGCGTGTCGCGGGTCAGGGTCCCGGTCAGCCGGGCGACGGGGTCGCTGGCCTGGAAGAGGATCGGGTCGGGCGGCAGTCCGTTCCAGCGGACATGGTCGTAGCGGTAGCCGTAATCGAGGCGGAACTCCCGAGGAAGCTCCCGCTCCTGCATCAGGGAGAACCCGATCCGCTTCGCCGAGAAGAAGGAGCGGGTCTCCTGCTGCCAGAACGCGCTGGCGTCCATCTTGAGGTGGAGCCGGGTCACGAAGGGCTGGTGATAGTACAGCCGCCCCTCCTTGAGGTCGGAGTCGTAGCGGAGGCGGAGGCCGAGGTTGGTCGCCCGCCCCAGGAGGTTCAGGTGCTGCGCCTCCACCAGGCCGCCGACGCCGCGGTCGGTATCGTAGAAGAGCCCGTACTGCAGGCGGTAGGGTTGGGTCTCGCGCAGCCGGACCCGCACCCGCATCTCCTTTCGCTCCGGGGCCGGCGCCTCGGAGGGGAGTTCCTCCATCTGGAAATCGACGGTCGTGTACACCCCCGTGGAGTACAGCCGCCTCCGGGCTTCGTTGATCTTTTCGTAATCCAGGGGGTCGCCGACCCGGAAGTCGATCTGCCGGGTGACGAATCCCGGCCGGGTGTCCCGGTTCCCCTCGATCACGATATCGCGGATGACCGACTGCCGCCGTTCGGTGATCTGGAAGTTCACGTCGGCCCGGGTCCTGGAGGTGTCCTGGACTACCCGGAAGGTGATGGTGACGTCGTTGTACCCCCGGCCGTGGTAGAGGTTCTCCATCTCCCGGACCGATTCCCTCAGCGAGTCCGGGTTGTAGACGCTGCCGCTCGAGGTGGGGATGACCATCCAGAGTTCGTCGTAGCTGAAGACCTTGTTGCCGGAGAACTCGAGCTCGCCGATCACGAACAGCGGCCCCTCGGTAACCGCGATCACCGTTTCCCGTGCGGCCGGCCGGAACTGCGGCGGGGAGACCTCCGCCTGGAGGTACCCGCGGTTGCGGTAGTAGCGCCGGAGAAAATCGGCCACCTTTTTCGGGTTGACGTAGATCTCGCGCTCCAGGTCGGCGTCCTCCACGAGTTCGCCGAGGGCGCCGGGGGAAATCCCCTTTGCCCCCGGGAAGGAGAGGGGAATCTCGGCGTACCGGGGGCCGGAGTCGATGGTGAACCGGACCTGCTTCCGCCCGTCCGCCTCCGCCATTTCAGCAGCGACCGTGGCCTGGAGGAAGCCGCTTTCGGTCAGGGAGCGGCGGATGACGAGCGCCGCCTCGTCCAGTCTTTCGGCCTCGAAAACCCCGTCCGCCCACGCCCTGGCGACCTGCTCGCGTACATCCTTGCCTAGGGGGAAGGAGCCGTAGTCGAACTGCACCACCGGCCCGGGGTCGATGCCGACCTTCAGGTCGACGGTCCTGTCCCCGGTTTCGCGCTGGAGCCGGATATCGGCTTCCAGGCGGTCCTGGCTGAAGTAGAAGTCGTGCAGGCGGTCCAGCCCTTTCTGGACTTTCTGAAACTCGTACCGGTCGCCCGCCTTGTTCTTGAACCGGTCCATAAGGTCCTTTTCGGAGTGCGCCTCCTCCCCCTGGAAATGGACCGATCCGATCTCGAACCGGGCCGCCTGCCGCCGCGCCCCGCGGCGCGCCCCCGCGCCCCCGAAGCGGAGGTCATGGCGGAACTCGAAGCGGTAGCTGTTGTCCTGCTGCTTGGTGGCCTGGGTCGAGAGGCGCCGGCCGATATCGTACTCGGCCGCCCAGATCTGGTCCCCCCCGTTGACGAGGTTCATGGAATAGACGAGGCTGAGGTCGCGCGTGACGTCCTCCCCGATCGTCAGGCGGGCCCCCGGGTTGGATTCCGAGGCGATCAGCCCCGGGTCGATCCGGAAGGTGCTCAGGTGGAGCGCCTTGCGCGCCTCGTTGGTGACTCCCGCACCCGCCTGTCCGGCGATCAGCGACAGCGCCTGGGTCCGGGCCATCTGCATTTCGCGCCCCTGGGTCTCGGCGATGGTCTTGCCCGTGAGGAGGAGCGAGAGGATGTCCCTCTCCGAAAGCGGCGGGTCGGAAGAGAGCAGGGTGGACATCCGTTCGGGGTTCCCGATCAGCTGGAGCGTGATCTCGTAGATGTCGATCTTCGTCTGCGCCTGGATGTTGAATTCCGGTTCGATGCGGCTCTGGTTCACCAGGGTGATCACCCCCCGGTTGATGTAGTAGCTTTGCTGGTTCAGGACGATCTCCCCCCCCTCGCCGAGGGTGACGCGGCCGACGACCGAGGGGTCGGCATAACTTCCGACAAGGCGGAGATTGGTGGCGGAGGCTTCGACCCTGGCGATGTTGTTCTGCACCAGCAGCGGGGTCGAGGTGCGGACGGCGATGTCGAACCGGAGCCGGTCCAGGAAGGGATTGGGTTCCTCGTCGAGGGTCACCACCTGCTGCGATTTCAGGTAGTTGATCAGCTGCCCCCCGACTTCGATCGATTCCCGGTAGGCGCTTTCCATGATCCGCAGGCTGCCGCCGACGACGATGGTGTCTTCCCCCGATTTCATGGTCAGGTTCCCGCTCGACGCCGATTTCAGCCCCTCGGGGAATTCGAGGAAGACGTCCTGCACGCGCGCCTCGAGATCTATGCCGTTGAGGATTCCGTCACGGTACCCGATCGAACCCTCGACCGACATGGCGCCGCCGTTGAGGACGCCGGTGAGTTCGCGCACGATGATGGAATCGGAGGTGAGGTCCAGCCGCATCTTCAGGTCGTCGGCCGCGATCCGGGGGGATTGGAGGGCCAGCTTCCCGTTGTCCATTTCCGCCCGGCCCGAAAGCACCGGGGCGTCGAGCGAGCCCGCGACCCGCGCGTCGATCCGCAGTTCGCCCGCCGTTTTCACCCCCTCGCTGAAAACGCCGAGCAGCCCGGCGTCGAGGGAGCCTTCGACGGCGAGGTCCAGCGGCCCCCGCGGGTACACTCCCGCCGTTCCGGACGCCTCGATACGGGTTTCCGGCCCGGAGAGCGCCAGTCGGGCGATGGTGGCGACGCCGCGGCGGATTTCGATCAGGACCGGTTCCGCCTGGCTGAAGCCGATGGTGTCGACCTTGAGGTCCAGGGCGCCGAACCGGATTTCGCCGTCCAGGGCCTGGAGGTCCGGATGGTCGGCGCGCCCCGTGGCGCGGAGCGAAACCAGGCCCGAAATTCCCTCGGGAAGGAACCCCGTCGCTTCCGGGGCGAAATCTTCAACGTCGAGGACGAACTCGGCCGGCCCTGTCCCGCGCGCAAATTCCAGGGGAAGGTCTTCGGGCAGCAACCCGAGGGGGACGGTGCCCGAGAGCCCGATGCGGCCTCTCCCCCATTTCGCGCCCGCCCGCTCGAGGACCAGCACCCCGCTCTCGATCTTTCCCCGGACGGAGGCTTCCGTCATGGGTGCGGCGGCCCTGGGAATGCGTATCGTTCCGTCGTCCAGGCCGAATCCGCCCGTGACGGCAAAATCCCCGTAGGCGCCGGAGAGCACCAGGTCGAGATCGAGGACTCCTTCGAGCCCGAACCCTTCTGGGGGGGTGAAGACTGTTCCGGTGTCCGCCAGGTCGAGCCGCCCTTTCAGGTCGACGGTTCCGGCCGGCGCCCCCGCCCGGACGGGGAGGCGGCCGCCGAGCTCGATCGCCGAACGGCCGACGGCCAGGGCGAGGGGCGGTGCGAACTCCAGGGAGCGGCCCCGATAGTGGATTCCGGCCGGCGCCCCGGTGCGCACCTCGAGTTCGCCCGCCCGCGCCGTCACCTCTTCGATCAGCGCCTCGATCCGGGACGCCTCCAGGTCGCCCAACTCTCCGGAACCCGAGATGTCCGCCCTGAGCGACCCGGTCACCGGCCGGCCGCGCCACTCGAGTCCGGCGGCGGCCAGGTCGGAGTCCCGCGCCTCGACGGTGACCCGGAAGGGCCAGGGGGCCCTCAGTGTCAGGGTGGCGTCGGAGGAAAGATCCAGATCGGGTGCCAGCGCCCGGATGCCGGCTTCCTTCCCCCGGATCCGGGCCGTGACCGAAACCGGGCCCAGGGGTTGGCGCCATGCGTGCAGGTCGTTCGATCCGATTTCGAGGTCGAAGGAAGGATTTTCGATCGTCCCCGTTCCCGAAGCCTCGAGCGAGAGGGTCCCGTTGATTTGGGCTCCGCCGGGAAGGTGCGCGGGGACGAGGGCCAGCCCCGTCCCCTCCGCCTCGAGTTCGTAGCGGCCGCTGTCCAGGGCGTAGGAAACGCGGGCCGCCAGCAGATCGCTCGATGGATGCTCGGGACTCCGCGACAACCGTATGCGGCTGGACCGGATCTCCCGGTCGGCCAGGCCGAGGAGGATGTCCAGCCGTCCCAGGGGCAGTGCGTACAGGGAGAGGGCTTCTCCGGTGATGGAGAGATCCCCGGCGAGGTTGTCGACGGGGCCGTCCAGGCGCAGCGAGGTCTCCAGGGTGCCCGACATCGGAATCGAGCGCCCGAGCAGGGAGTTGAGGACCTCGAGCGGCACCGGGGCCGCGGATTTGGCCGCGAGGCGCAAGCGGGGCTCCTCCCCTCCGAAATCGAGCGTGCCCTGGGTCTCCAGCAGGCTCTCGCCGGGAAGACGCAGGTTGTTCTGAAACGAGAGGACCCCGTTTCGGTAGACGGCGCGCGCCTCGGTCCCCATCCCCCCGAGGCCCGCGACCGCGAGCGACGGGGCGTCCAGCCTGGCCTCGATCTCCAGGTCGTCCAGTTCCCCCGAGGCCCGGACGTCAAAGTCCAGGTTGCCGGCCAGGCTGACCCCCGCGCGGGATCCCGGCTTTCCCAGAAAGCGCGCGAGCTGCTGCGCGGAATCGTCCAGGTCGGCGGCCTCCCCCTGGAGGCGCCCCTCGAGGGTGCGAAAAGACCGGAGGGAAAACTCGCCGGCCGCGCGCGCACCCAGGACCGAGAGCGAGCGTATCCGTCCCCGCAGCCGGCCGGATGCGTACTCCGCGTCGACCGTCGCGGAGACAGGGAGAAGATCGGCTTCCGGCGCCGGGCGGGTGCTCCCGAGTTCGAGGGAGGCGTCGGCGCGGAGGTTTGCAGGTACGGGCTTCCCCCTCCACTCGACGGAGACCGTCCCCCCCGCCCGGCCGGCCAGGCGGAAGGGGAGCCCGAGGCTGTGCGAGAAGGGGAGGAGATCGATGTCACGGAGCCGCGCCCTCAGGACACTGGCCGCGCACTCCTCCCCGGTGCAGAGCGTCCCCTCGGCGCGGAGCGATCCTTCCGGGGAAGCGAGGTCCAGGCTTTGGATCGACACCCTGTCCCCGGCCGCGTCCCACTCCAGGTCCGCGGCAAGCCGGAGGTCGAGCGGAGGCGCCCCCTCCAGCTGCACCCCATCTCCCGCGAGCCGGCCCTCTATCCGCAGGTTGTCGAGCGGGCCGTGAACCCTGATTGTTCCGGAGACCCGGCCGGCGATCCTGCCCCCGTGACCCGCGGCTTCGGCGATCGCTCCGGTATCCAGCCCGGGCGCCAGTTCCAGGTCCAGTTCCCGGAGGTTCCGTACCGATCCCCCGAACTCGAGCGTGGACCGGGCGGCAACGACCCGGGCCGAGTCTATGCGCCATAGGGGGCCGTCCAGAACGCCTGAGAAGCCGAGGGAATCGACGGGGATCGAAAGGTCCCCCAGGGTGAAGGTCGAAACCGGGCCGCCGGTGAAGGTGATACGGTGCGCGCGCGACCCCCGGTTTCCCTCGACGGCAAGATCCCAGCCGGGCAGTTCGATCCACAGTCCGCGCCGGCGGTCTTCCCATTGCAGGGCGCCGTCGGTGATGCCGGCCTGGAGAATCCGCAGATCCAGGGAGGCGTCCCCGGAGGCGTCCGTCTCGGGCAGGTTCGTTTCCCCGTCCGGGCCCACGAAATAATGCACCCTGGGCTCGTGGACCCGCACGGTTTCCACCGTCCACACCCCCCTGACGGCATCGAGCAGGCCGAGGTCGGCGTAGGCGTGATCGGCCCGCAGCAGGGGGGGGAGCCCCGGGGCGCGCGCGGCCGCGAGCGACAGGTTTTCCAGCCGGACCGATCCGGTGAACAGGTTCAACCGGACCCGGTCCGCCCGCAGTTCGATCTTCGCGCTGCGCCGGAGATATCCGCCCGCCTTGTGGAACGCCCAGTTTCCGACCGGCGGCGCCAGCAGCAGAAGCGGAATGAGGGCAACGAGGACGGCCAGTGCCGCCAGCGCCTTGGTTATGCGTCCGATCCAGCGCTTCTTCATCGCTCTCCCCACCCGCCAACGCGGTCGAGGTATGCATTGTATCTCATTTGACGATGGGGGGGAACCGTTGCAATCAGGGAATTTATGGGCTATCGGCCGACGCTCCTCCCCCGTCGGGTCCGGGGGTCCTGGAAAACAGCGAACGGAGGTTCAGCCTTTCGGCTCCTTTTTCCGCCGATTCCTTCATGACGCGCAGCCACTGCCGGGCCCAGGCGTATTCCGTGGCCAGGATGGCCAGCCCGACGGGAATGACGACGAAGGCGGGCCCCGGGAGGAAGACCAGTGCGATTCCGAAAAGAAATACCGTCATGCCGACCATGAACACGACGACGCGTCTTGCGTATCTGACCATTGGCTCATTTTACTCCGCGGAGCGGCCGGTCAACATGAAAATGAATTTGGGAGACTGCGGCCTGTCGACGGGTGTATACCCATAGGGTGAACCCGGCGACCGCGGGCGTCGGTCGCCGTGACCCGGAGGGGTAAAAGGTGCGCATCCGTCCCATCCTTGCTGAAGACGCGGCCGCCGTGGCCGGGATATACAACCACTTCGTGCGCCGTACCATCGTTACCTTCGAAGAGGAGGAGGTGACCGTCGAGGAGATGGCGCGGCGCGTCGACCGCGTCGCCGCCCGCTACCCCTGGTTCGTGGGGGAAGCGGGGGGGGAGGTCATCGGCTACGCCTACGCCGACCTATTCAAGGATCGCTCCGCCTACCGGTTCAGCGCGGAAACCACCATCTACCTGAGGCCGGATGCGACCGGCAAAGGGTATGGCCGGCGGTTGTACGCCCATCTCCTTTCGGACCTCCTGCAGCGGGGGATCGTCAATGCCGTAGCGATCATCGCCCTCCCGAACCCGGCCAGTGTCCGGCTGCACGAACGGGCGGGCTTCCGGCGTGCCGGGCGCCTCCACGGGGTGGGGCGGAAGTTCGGGCGGTGGCTGGACGTGGAGTACTGGCAGTGCGTCCTGGGGACTCCGGCCGCCGGCTCCCCTTTCGGGACCGACAGATAATTTCTTGTTTCTCCCGTCTCGTTGACGGTAGAATCCAGGGTTTACGGCCCCTGGCCCCCGGCCGGTTCGCGGGGACGGCGTACGGGCGGGATTGCCCGCCTGCGGGGGGCGTGAAGTGGAGATAACTCATGGGTGGGGCGCCTGCCGCGCCCGGCCCCTGATTTCGACGAGGGAATGTGAATGGCTACCAAGGTTCCGTCTCAAAAGAAAACCCTGACCGGTGCTCCCATCAATCCGTTGCCCGGTGACGTGCCGTATACGACGGTTTCCCTTTGCCCCGAATGCGGGGTTCACGTGGAGGCCCGGGTGTTCGAAGAGGACGGCAAGATCATCATGGAGAAGACCTGTCCCGAGCATGGTTCCTTCAGGGACACCCTCCTGTCGCATGCCGAATATTTTCATCGCATGATGGCGTGGAACCGCGATGTCGGTTGCGGCGTGTCCAACCCGGCCATTCCCGACGCGAAATCGTGTCCCGAAGACTGCGGCATGTGCAACCTGCACGCCAGCCACACGGTGCTGGCCAACGTGGATCTGACCAACCGCTGCAACCTCGCCTGCCCGATCTGTTTCGCCAACGCGAGCGTCCAGGACTACATCTACGAGCCCTCCTTCGAGCAGATCGTGGACACGCTGCAGACCCTGCGTGATTCCCGCCCGGTCGCGGGCCGCGTCGTGCAGTTCGCCGGCGGCGAACCCACCCTGCACCCCGACTGGTTCCGTATCCTGGCCAAGGCCAACGAGATGGGTTTCTCCCACGTGCAGTGCGCCACCAACGGCCTGAAGTTCGCCGAGGATTCCTTCGCGGAAAAATCGCGCGAGGCGGGGCTCCACACCCTCTACCTGCAGTTCGACGGGCTCGACCCCGAACTGTACGGGAAGATCCGGGGGCGCAAGGACCTGCTCGACATCAAGATGAAGGCGATCGACAACGTCCGCAAGGCGGGGCTCAAGATCGTCTACGTCCCGACCATCGTCAAGGGGGTCAACGACGACCAGGTCCCGAAGATCGTCCAGTTCGCGCTGGACACCATCGACGTCTGTTCCGGGATCAGCTTCCAGCCCGTGGCGATCACCGGCCGGATCGACCAGGCGGAGCGGGACCGGATGCGCTACACGCTCTCCGACCTGGCGGAAGGGGTGAACACCCTGGGGTACACCTCCAGGGAGGACTGGTTCCCCCTCTCCTGCACCACGCCGATCACCGAACTGATCCAGGCCCTCAGAAACGAACCCAACGTCATGGTCTCCTGCCACCCGCTCTGCGGGATCGGGACCTACTTCTTCGTGGACCAGAACCGGAAGCCGACGCCCGTCACCCGTTTCCTCGACATAAAGGGGCTTTTCGACGACATCCAGAAACAGGCGGACAAGCTCAAGAACCGGACCACCTTCAAGTCGCTCTACAACAACCTGAGCAAGTTCAGCCTCTTCTCGAGCGCCAACAAGCATTTCGATGCGAGCCAGGCGCCGGAAGGCCTGACGCTGACCAAGCTCGGGCAGACGATCGAAGGGTTGCTCGACAAGAAGGCGGGGCGCGGGGCCAACGACGGCACCTACACCTACAAGACCCTCATGGTGGCCGGCATGCATTTCATGGACGGCTACAACTACGACGTGGAGCGGGTGAAGCGCTGCGTCATCCACTACTCCACGCCGGACAAGCGCCTCTACCCGTTCTGCACCTATAATTCCGGGCCCGTGTTCCGCGAGCAGATCGAGAAGCAGTTCTCATGCTCCAAGGAGGAATACCGCCAGAAGCAGAAGGCGTCGGCGGAGTAGCCGCCCTCCGGAAGCCGGGGGGGTCGTCGATCCCCCCGGTTCAGCCCGCGGCCGGGAGTATGCGGTTGCGTCCCTCCTTCTTGGCCCGGTACAGGGCCGCGTCCGCCGCCCCGATGAGAGCCCCCATATCCCGGCCGTGGTCCGGGTAGACGGCGACTCCCATCGACAGGGTCACAGGGGGAAGCGTCAGTCCCATGTGGGAGATCCGGAGGCTCCCGATCCCCTTCCTGATCCGCTCCATGTTCCGGCGGGCCCCCTCCAGGGAGGTGTCGGGCAGGAACAGGATGAATTCCTCCCCGCCGTAGCGGCAGGCGGCGTCCCCTCCCCGGAGGTTCGTTTTCAGGAAAGCGCCCAGGCTCTCGAGCAGCGCATCTCCGGCCGGGTGACCGTACCGGTCGTTGAAGGGCTTGAAATGGTCGATGTCCATCATGACGAGGGCGACGGGGGTGCGGTTTCTCTCGGCCCGGCTGATCTCCCTCGCGAGCGCTTCTTCCATGTAACGGCGATTGTACAGCCCCGTCAGCGGGTCCCGGATCGACTGTTCGGCCAGCCGCTCGCGCAACCGGAGGTTGGCGATGGAAAGGGACAGGTATTCGCCGATCGTCGTCGCCAGCCTGCCGATCTGTCCGGTGGTTCGGGCCTGGATTCCGTCAGGGGCGCCCTCCTCCACCCGCAGGTGAAGGATCCCAAGGACCTCACCCTTGGCCGCGAGCGGCACGCAGGCCGAGGGGGCCCGGGGTCCCTTTCGCAGGTGGGCGCACACGGGACCCATACCGGGTTCGTCCACCAGGTGGAGGCGCCCGCGCCGCAGCGCCCAGCAATCGTCCGTCGGGAAACTCCGCGGTCCTGCAACATCGGCGCCCGGACCCCAGGCATCGACGGCTTCGAGCTCCCGGCCTGATTCGGCCATCATGTACAGGGCCCCGGATGCATGCGGGAACAGCTTCAGCATCGATCTCCGCACGATCGACCCGACTTCCGAGGTGGAGTCGCAGGCCTGCAATATTTCGCGCATCTCGCTCAGGATGCCGCTCTGTTTTTTCTGTTCCTTCAGCTGGCTCACCGTGGCGCGCAGGCGCTCGTTGGCCTGCCGGATCCGCTCCGCCGCCCTCTTCTGGGCGGTGATGTCGCGGAAATACCACACCCGCCCGTAGAAGCGGCCGTCGGCCGCCTCCAGGGGGGCGGAGTACCGGTCCAGCACCCTGCCGTCCCGAAGCTGAACCTCGTCATGGCTGCTGCTGCTGCGGTTTTCGTACAGGCCGCGCACCACGGCGTTGGCGGCCTCGCAGTTCAGCACCAGCCGGGAGGCGTACTCGAGGGCCCGTTCGTTCGAGCGCGAGGCCAGGATCTCCTCGGGGAGCTTCCAGATATCCACAAACTGCCGATTGTACGAAACGATCCTCCCGTCCTCGCTCACCACCAGGATGCCGTCCAGGGCGCATTCCTGCTGGGTCCGCATCAGGGTGTTGGAATACTCCAGCTCCTCCTTCATCCGGCGCCATTCCGCTTCGCCGAAAGGAGCGGACGGTCCACCCTCCCGTGCCGCCGGCGGGCGTTTTTCCCTTTTAGCGCCGGAATTGTCTCTTTCAGAACCTGTCATGGGGCTGATGGTTCCCGCGTGGTTCCGGGCGACATCGCCCGGAGCTCTGCATATCGGCAGGACCGGGTGGATTCTGAAAACAAAAACGGGGGTCAGGGCCCGGGGACCGGGGGGAGGGCGCCGAGCTGGGTGAAAATGGCGCGAGTGTCGGCCACGTCCCAGTGCTCGGCCAGTTTGCCGTCCCGCACCCGGAAGATGTCGACGACGTCGTAGCACACCCGGTTCCCGGTGGGGGGGAGATCCAGGAACCCCTTGCCGGTGTGGGTGCCGGTGTAGGTGCCGTAAACGAACACCAGGTCGCCTTCCGCCGCCACCATGTTGACGGCGACCCGCGCATCGGGAATGGCGGAGAAAAACCCTCTATGGAACTCCAGGAAGCCGGCGATCCCCTGCGCCGCGTAAGGATTGTGCTGCACGTAGACCTCGTGCAGAAAGCGCGGGGCCGCCTCCAGGTTGCGGCCGCACAGGACCTCTTCGTAGAAATCCAGGACCAGGCGTTTGTTGGTTTCAGGGTTCAATGGCTCGTTCTCCCGCAGCATTTTTTGTATTTTTTCCCGCTGCCGCAGGGGCAGGGGTCGTTACGCCCGATGCGCGGTTCCTCCCGCCGGAACGTTTCCACCTTGCCCGGCAGGATCCCCTGGCCGTCCTCGAGGACTTCGGCCGGGGTCCTGCCGTCGAAGGCGTCGCGCGGGGTGCTTTTCCATTCCTCCTGCAGCTTCTCCGTCCGGGGGTCGGTCATGGCCCTTTCGTTCATCTCGATCCCCCGCTCCTGACAGAAGAGGAGGAAGTCGGACATGACCTTCGCCTGCGGCGATTCCATCAGTTCCTTGATCTTGCCGAGGCTCATCCCGGGGGGGAGTTTCACGCCCGGGGGGAGCGAATCGAGCAATTGACCGAAATCGAGCGTGGAAAGGTCCGCGCCGTCCGCCGGGGGGGGCGCCTCGGGACCGGCCGTGCCCGGGAGGGGGTCCTCCCCTTCGGCGGCGGATCCGGGATCGGGCGCCGGTCCGACGAGCGAGCGGAGCTCCGTCAGCAGCGCCGCCGCCTCTTCCCGGTCCATCCCGGGGTTGCCGCTCCCGAGCCGGTCGAGGATCCAGCCGGGGTCTTCCCCCTCCTCGACCAGTTCGATGATGTCCTCACTCTCGAAGCCGTCGATGGCCGACCGCTCGATGAAGGCCTGCAGCCTGCCTTTCAGCTCCCTCAATTCCCTTTCGTTCCCACCCTCGGCCTGGTCCATCGGCATCCTTTCCCGAAATAAGGCGACGGTATCCCTCCTCCCGTCCCGGCGTCCCCATTATGATACCCGTTTCGTCGTTCCGTGAAGACCCTTTATTCCGGAACTTTCCCCCCCGGGCGGTGTTTAAGATTCCGTAGAGGCGACAGTGCTATGATTGAGGCGTGAAATGGAATGGGCCCTCGACTGGGACGATGATTTCCTCATGACGGAAGAAGCGCCGGCGGGAGACCGTGATACCGAACTGATGCTCCTGTTCCAGGCGGGGGACGAGGGGGCGTTCGAGGCCCTGTTTGCGCGCCATTCGAGGCCCCTGATCCGTTTCGCCTCCCGCTTCGTCCATAACCGCGAAAGGGCGGAGGAACTGGCGCAGGAGATCCTGCTGAAGGTGTACGAAGGAGCGGACCGGTACCGGCCGACGGCGAAGTTCACCACCTGGCTCTACCGGATCGCCACCAATGTGTGCCTGAACGAGATCCGGAGACCCTGGTTCCGCGCCGCCCGCCGGTCGATCGACGCTTCTCCCGAAGCGGCCGTGGCGACACACCGGGAGTTGCGGACGGATCCCGATCCGGTCCGGGACCTCGAGCGGCAGGCGATCGCCCGCGCGCTCGCCGAGGCCCTGTCCCTGATCCCCGACAGGCAGCGTGCGGCCTTCATCCTGAACAAGTACCAGGAACTGTCGTACGCCGAGGTGGGCGAGGTGATGAAGACGAGTGAGAAGGCGGTGAAATCGATGATCCACCGGGCGAGGGAGGCCCTGGCGGCGCGGCTGGCCCCGATGCTGCCGGAGTACAGAAAACCATGAACTGCAAACTGGCCGTGGACAACCTGAAGGCCCTCATGGAAGGGGAACTCCCCGCCGGCGAGGCGCGGGAGACCCGCAGGCATCTCCTGTCCTGCCCCTCCTGCTCCGCCAGGCTTACGCCCGAGGAATGGGTGGAGGTCCTCCCCGGGATGGCGGAGGAGGTCGAGCCCTCCGCGGACTTCGCCCGGGGGTTTTACCGGAAACTGGACCGCCGGCGGGAGGCCGGGCGGGCTCCCTGGTGGAGCGTGACGTGGGCGCGGCCCGGGCACCTGGCCGGTGCGGGCGCCCTCGTCCTGGTCGTGCTCCTGGGCGTGATTCTCGGCCGGCTCCCCTGGGGCGCGAGGACGATGTCCGGTCCAGCCGTCGAGCCGGGGATGGAGGAGACCGTGGCCATCCTTAAGGATATGGGGGTGCTCCACCACCTGGACCTGCTCGAGGACTTCGAGACGATAGCCGATCTCGGAGCCCTCGCGCAGGATGAAGCCATCAACTAGGCGGGTGTTTATGGGCAAGAGCGGGCTTTGGGTTCTGCTGCTGGTCCTCGGCGCGGAGGTGGCGCTGGCAGGGGAGAGGGAAGAGGCGAAAAATCCCGGCAATCCGCCCCCGCTCACGGCGGAGCAGAGGGAGATCCTGCGCAACCGCGCGATCCTCGAGGACCTCGAACTGCTGGAGAACCTGGACAAGTGCCGGCTTTTGGATCTGTTCCTGGGGGATCCGGACACGTCCGGAGAACCCGAAGAAGAGGGGCGGGAAAAGAAATGAAAAATCACGCGATTACGTGGGTTCTCGGGTTTTTGCTGGCGCTGGGCGCCGCGCCCCTGCTTCGGGGCCAGGAGCCGTCCCCGGCTCCGCAGACCCAGGCGGGTGAGGAAGCCGAATGGAACCGCCTGAGCCCGGAACAGAAGGCGGAGCTCACCGAGCGCTACCGCCGCTACAGCCGCATGACGGCGGAAGAGAAGGAGCGGCTCGCGGAGCTCCAGAAACAGGTCCGGGACATGGACCCGCAGGAGCGGAAGCTCATCCTCGAGAATTATGAACGCTTCCGGAACCTCGGCCCCGAAGAGCGCGAGAGGCTCGAGAAGAACTACGAGCGGTTCAGGGAGCTTCCCCCCGAACGGCAGCAGCAGCTGCGCAAGACCTACCGCGAGTTCCAGAAGATGGCGCCCGAAGAGCGTACCCGGGTGCTCCGGAACCTCGACAAGTGGCGGCGGATGACGAACGAACAACGCAACAGGATGCGGCGGGAGTCGATCCAGCGCCGCAACGAACGAAACCGCCGATAACGGGGTCCGTCCCGTTGGAAGGAGAAGCATGAGCCGGATCTTCCTCAGCGCGGCCGGCGCCCTGGCGCTGGTCCTCTCTTTTGGCGCGAACGTTTTCGGACAGGAGCGCGGCCCGCTCGTGAACCTGGGCTTTTCGGGCAGCAGCATGGACCCGTCATGGGTCTTCCGGCTCGACCCGTCGGCCGGCTACCGCTTCAATCCGCATTTCGAGGTGGAAGCCGGGGTGCCCGTCTATTTCGTGCATGCCCCGTCGGACGATCTGGAGCTTTCAGGCGCCGGCGGCGGGATCGGCAACGCCTGGGTCGGGGTGCGGGGGATGGTGCGCCGGTCGAGCGTCTATTTCAGCAGCGGCGTCCGGGCCTCGGCGCCCACGGGGGACGTCGATCGGGGCCTCAGCACCGGCCGCGTGACGGTCGACTGGAGCAACTATGTCGATGTCGCCCTCGGCGACTGGAACCCGTTCGGCCGGGCCGGGATCGCCAACACCGTTTCCGACACCCATTTCTTCACCCGCCCCTTTTCCTCCCTCGGCCTGGTCGGCCACTTCGAGGGGGGGATCGGCTGGCACCCGGTACACTGGGCCGGTGTCGGCGCCTCCGGCTACGCGGTGGTCCCGAGCGGGGAGCAGAAGATCTACAGCCGACTGGTGGAGCGGGCGGGAGCGGGGTCCGGGTCCGGCCCCGGAGCGGTGACCGGGATGGTTTCGCTCATGGCCGCGGGGAGCGGCCCGGGCGGCTCCGATTCCGGCAACGGCACCACGGCGGGAGACGGAGGCGCGGGGGGCGGTCCCACGGCCGGTGCGGGGGGGAACCGGCCCTTCGAGACCGAAAGCGTCATCATCGGGGAGAGCGACCTGGCCCGGGACCACGGTTTTTCCGCCTGGGTCGATTTCTACCCGGGCCGCAACGTGATGCTCGAAATCGGCTACAGCCGCAGCGTCTCCTACGACTCCGACTCGCTCTTCTTTTCCGTGAACCTGGACCTTATGGGCATGATGCGGAAACCCGGGCCCTGACCGCCTCCGCTACTTCAGCTTTCCCAGCCGCCGGGCGATCGTCTCGATCTCGTCCATGACCCGGCCGAGGTGCGCCATCATGGCCGTGAGCGGTTCGGGGGAGGTCATGTCCACCCCCGCCCGGGCCATCAGGGCGATCGGATAGTCGGAGCCGCCGGCCGAGAGGAGTTCCAGGTACGACTCGACCGCGCCCGGCTCCCCCGCCAGGACCCGTTCGGACAGGGCCGCGGAGGCGATGAAGGACGTGGCGTACTGGTAGACGTAGAAATTATAGTAGAAGTGGGGGATGTAGGCCCACTCCGCCTTCACCTCGTCGTCCACCACGCAGGCCCCGACCTCCTGGCCGTAGTACTCGCGCGCGATTGTAGCGTACAGTTCGCCGAGCGCGTCCCCCGTCAGCGCCTCCCCCCCCTCGGCCAGCTCGTGGATCCGGAGCTCGAATTCGGCGAACTGGGTCTGGCGGAACACCGTCGCCCGGGCGTTGTCGAGGTAGTTGCCCAGCAGCGAGAGCCGGACCTCGTCCCGGGTTTCGCGCTGCAGCATGTAATGGAGCAGCAGCGCCTCGTTGAAGGTGGAGGCGACCTCGGCCACGAAGATCGAGTAGTGCGACAGGGCGTAGGGCTGCGCCCGGTTGGCCAGGTAGCTGTGCATCGTGTGCCCCAGCTCGTGGGCCAGGGTGCTCACGTCGTCGTGCTTGCCGTTGAAGTTGAGCAGGATGTAGGGGTGGGCGTCGTAGACGGAGCCGTTCGAGTAGGCGCCCGAGCGCTTCCCGTCGCTCGGGTAGACGTCGACCCAGCGCTCGGAGAGGGCGCGCCGGGCGACCTCTGCGTACTCCGGCCCGAGGGGCGCGAGCGAGTCGAGCACGCGCGCCGCAGCCTCGTCATAGGTGTAGTCCAGGTCGAGGTCGGCCACGATCGGGGCGTAGAGGTCGTAGTAGTGGAGGGAGTCGAGTCCCAGCAGCCGCCGGCGCAGGTCGAGATAGCGGTAGAGGGTCCTCCGGTGGGCCCGAACCCCCGCGATCAGGTTGCGGTAAACGGCTACGGGAATGTTGTAGTTGTTCAGGGCGCGCTCGAGGCAGGAGCCGAAGGAGCGCGTGCGGGAGAAAAACATGTTTTTGCGCACCTCGGCGGCGAGCTGGGCCCCGAAGGTCCGGCGGAAGTCGTGCATCTTCCCGAGGTACGCCGCGAAGACTTTTTTCCTGCTCTCGCGGTCGTGCGAGCGGCGGTGCAGGTTGAAGGCGGCCGGGTCGAGCCGCACCGTCCCCTCCTCCAGGGCCACCTCCGGGTAGGGGAAGTCGGCGTTGGTGAAGATGCCGTTGATGGTACCGGGGGCGTCGGCCATCAGGCCGGCCGTGGCCAGGATCTTCTCCCCGCCTTCGCCCAGGGTGTGGGGCCGGTTGCGCACGATGTCGTCGAGGACGTGCCGGTAGGGGGCCAGAAGGGGCTCGCGCTCGGTGAAGTCCTCGATCCGCGCGGGATCCATGCGCAGGATTTCGGGCTCGATGAAGGCCGCCAGGGTGGAAAATTCCGACGCGATCCGCGTCATCTCCTGGTCCATGGCGAGGTAGCGGGAGTCGCGCGTGTCCAGGTCCGACTTCATGCCGGCGTAGCAGGCCAGGCGGGTGAGCTCCTTGTGAAGGAGGTTCTGACGCTCGAGGCAGCCGAGCAGCCGCTCCGGGGACTCGGCCAGGGTCCCCTCCCAGGAGGCGATCGAGGGGAGTTCGGCCAGCAGCTTCCGCTTGGCCGCTTCCCAGGCGTCGTCCCCGGCATAGACCTGGGAGAGGTCCCACTGGAATTGTTCCGGGATCCGGCTCCGGTCGCGCTCCTTGACATACGAATCTTTCATCGCGCCTCCTGGGTGTCAGGGTGAAACCCAAGTCTAGCGAAAAACGGGGCCGCGTTCACCCTTTTTGCCGTGTTTTCCGGTTGCGCCCCGGTCCTTTTTGGGGTGAGATCGGTCCATGGCATGGGTGGATACGGTCAGGGGGCCGGTGGATGCGGCGGAGCTGGGGGCCGTGCTGATGCACGAGCACCTCTTTCTCCTCTCCTCCCCCGCCGGCCTCAGGCATCCCGAGAGCATTCCGGACGAGGAGCGGCGGGTGGGCGAGGCCGTCGACCGCCTCGGCCGGCTCAAGGAGCGGGGGATCGACGCCCTGGTGGACCTGACCGTCGTGGGAGCCGGGCGGTACCTTCCGAGGATCCAGGAGGTCGCCGCCCGGGTCGACCTTCACATCATCGTTGCGGCCGGGGTCTTCGTGCTCGACCGGCTGCCCCCGGAGCTCGGGGCGCACCCCGATCCGGGCCGGGCGCTCGTCGAGACCTTCATCGGGGAGGTCCGGGAGGGGATCGGGGGGACGGGGGTGAGGGCGGCGGTGCTCAAGTGCGCCACCGGGCGGCGCGGGCTGACCCCGGACGTGGAGCTGGTCCTGCGGGCGACGGCACGGGCGCAGCTGGCCACGGGGGTGCCGATCTGTACCCACACCCATGCCCGCAGCCGCAACGGGCTCGACCAGCTCCGCGTCTTCGCCGGGGAGGGGGTGGACCCCGCGCGCGTCGTCATCGGCCACTCGGGCGACACGACCGATCTCGACTACCTCCGGGAGATGATGGAGAAGGGGGCCTGCATCGGGATGGACCGGTTCGGCATCGACCCCCTTCTCGGGTTCGAGAGGCGGGTCGACACCGTGGCCCGGCTCTGCCGGATGGGGTACGCGGCGAAAATGGTCCTCTCGCACGACGCCTCCTGCTACAATGATGCATTCCCGGAAGAACGGGCGGCGGAGGTGCCGAACTGGCATTATGGCCACCTTTCCGACGACGTGATTCCGGCGCTCCTGTCCCGCGGGGTCGACCGGGCCCAGATCCGGGCGATGCTGGTCGGCAACCCGCGCGCGATTTTCGCGGGCGGCTCGGGCCGCCGGGAGCGACACGATCCGAATTTGTTATGCAGCCAGGAGGAGGAGCGATGAGAAGGACATTGATAGCCTGTGCCGTTGTCGGGTTGATGCTGTGGGTGGCCCCGGGGCCGGCCTCGGCCCAGGGGGAGGACGTGATCAAGCTGCCGCCGGCCCAGACCGACGGGGGGATGCCCCTGATGCAGGCGCTCAAGCTGCGCAAGAGCACGCGGGGGGGCTTCGGACCGGACAAGCCCCTGTCGATGCAGGTGGTCTCCAACCTGCTCTGGGCGGCGGACGGGGTGAACCGGGAAGGGGGTCACCGAACGGCCCCGTCGGCGGCCGACTGGCAGAACATCGACATCTACCTGACCACGGCCGACGGGCTCTATCTCTATGACCCGAAGAAGCACGAGCTCAAGGTGCTGGGGCGCGAGGACGTGCGGGCCGTCGCGGGTCAGCAGCCGTTCGTCACGGAGGCGCCGCTGAACCTGATCTATGTCGCCGACATGGCCCGGGCTTCCTTCGGGGGGAAGCGGATGCCGGAGGTGGAGGAGACCTGGTCTTTCGCCAATACCGGGTTCATCGCCCAGAACGTGTACCTCTTCTGCGCGAGCGAGAACCTCGCCTGCATCGTGCGGGCGATGATCGACCCGGCCGCCATCGCGAAAACGCTGAAGCTGCGGCCGGAGCAGAAGGCGATCCTGGCCCAGACGGTGGCCCATTTCAAATAGGGGAACCGGCGGCGGCCGGCGGAAACCCGCCGGCCGCCGAAGCACGGGGTTCAGGCCAGGCGCTTGAGGAGCCAGGCCATGTTGACCCCCAGCGTCTTCATCGTGGCCACCCCCTCGGCGTCGGCCAGGACTTCGCCCGGCATCCGTCCGACCCCCGCGTTCCAGTAGTTCGAGCCGGGAATGATCATCTCGTTGATGAGAAAGAGATGGTTCAGGCTGGCCAGGGAGTGGTTCGACCCCGCACGGCGGACGGCCAGGACCCCCGCCCCCACCTTGCGCCTCAGGACGTTGCCGTTGGCCCGCGCCACGAAGCCGCAGCGCTCGATGAGGGCTTTCATCCCGGCGGTGATGTCGGCGAAATAGACGGGCGAGCCGAGCAGCAGCCCGTCCGCCCTGCCGATCTTCTCGAAGTACTCGTTGAACGGGTCGGAGTCGACCGCGCACTTCAGGTTCTTCCTCTCCAGGCATTTCATGCAGGCGGTGCACCCCTGAATGGGGGCGCCCTCGGCGAGCTGGATCAGGTCCGTTTCGATCCCCTCGGCCCGAAGCTCCTGCATGACGATGTTCAGCAGGAGGAAGGTATTCCCGTCCTTCTTCCCGCTGCCGTTGACCGCGACGACCTTCATGGTATGGGCTCCTCTCGGGTGACAATATCCGCGGGGCGACGGCCCCGGACTGAGTTAACCAGAAATGCCCGGGGGATTCCACCGCCGATTCCTCCTTTTCGGACGGGCTCCGGGTGGGTATACTCCCCTGATTTACCGGAAGCGGTCTTCCTGAAGGCCGTGGATTAGGGTAAAATGGATCATTTTGTAACGGGATGGAAGTGCGTTCGACCCATGCTCACGGTGCCATGACCCTCGGGACAAAGAACAGAAAAGAAAGAGAGGTTTGAAGTATGCCCCCCCTTTCCGAAGCTACCCGCCCCCTGATGTGGAATGTCTCCCAGGCCTGGGTGATGTATGTGCTGTTTGCCGCTGCCGTCGCCGTCTTTGCCTGGGGAATGTGCCGGCGCGTGCGGTCCTGGCGCCGGGGGAAGGAGGACGGCGAGAGATTTTCCGACTGGGGAAAGCGCCTGAAGATCCTCCTGGGCGAGACGCTGCTCCAGAACCGGGTGCGCCGGAATTTCTACCCGGGACTCCTGCACGGCCTGCTCTTCTACTCCTTCCTCGTTCTTTTCATCACCACCCTGATCGTCATGGTCCAGTATGATGGGAACCTCCTGTTCGGCCTGGATCTCGAGATCTTCAAGGGGGGGGTCTACGTCTTCTTTTCCGTGGCGAGCGAGCTGGCCGGGCTCTTGATCCTGGCCGGCCTGGGCATGGCCGCCTGGCGCCGGTATGTCGCCAGGCCGGGGACGCTCCCCGTCGCCCGTGAAGACGGGTTGGTGCTCCTCCTGGTCGCCGCCCTGGTCGTGACCGGCTACCTGGTCGAGGGGGCGAGGATCGGGGCCAACGGGGATCCCTGGAAGGAGCTCTCGTTCGTGGGGTGGGGCCTCAGCCCGATTTTTGCGGGGATGGCCGGGGAAACCGCCCGGGGGGCGCATGCGGCGCTATGGTGGCTCCACACCGTCCTGGTCATGGGCTGGATCGCCCTCATTCCCTACACCAAGTTCTTTCACATGCTGGCGCTGCCGACCAACGCCTTCCTCTCCAAGCTCGGGCCGCGGGGGGAGCTCCGGCGCCAGGACATCGAGAAGCTGATGGAGAGCGCCGAAAGCGAGGAGATCCGGATCGGGATCCAGAAACCGGAGGAGTTCAGCTGGAAGCAGCGCCTGGACCTGGACGCCTGCATCCTGTGCGGACGCTGCGACGAGGTCTGCCCCGCCTACATGGCGGACCGGGACTATTTTTCCCCGCGGCAGCTGATCGCGCGCATGAAGGCCCAGCTCGACGAGGCGGCGGGCGCGGAGGAGGGGGAGAAGGCCGATATCGTGGGCAGGGCGTTCGACGAGGAGTTCATCTGGCACTGCCGGACCTGCGCCGCCTGCGTGGAGGTCTGCCCCGCCATGATCGAGCACGTGGATACCCTGATGGAGCTGCGGCGCAACGAGGTGCTGATCCAGGGGCGCATTCCTGAGGAAGCGGGCCGCGCCCTGCGCCTGTTCGAGACCGGAGGCAACCCCTTCGGCCCGCAGTCGGAACGGACCGACTGGATCGAACGGGCCGGGCTGCGCGTGGTCAAGCCGGGGGAGTCGGTCGATGTCCTGTACTGGATCGGCTGCTGCGTGACGTTCGATCCCCAGAAGCACAGGATCGCCGAGGACCTTTGCCGCCTGCTAGAGCGCTGCGGCGTGGATTACGGCGTTCTCGGCGCGGACGAGAGGTGCTGCGGCGACCCCGCCCGTATCCTGGGGCAGGAGATGGTGTTTCAGCAGGCGGCCCGGGAACAGATCGAGCTGCTCGGACAGCGCGGGTTCCACACGCTCCTGACCGGGTGTCCCCATTGCTATAACGTTTTCAAGAACGAATACCCCCAGTTCGGGGCCTCGTACAATGTCGTTCACCACACCGAGTACATCGAGAGGCTGATGGCGTCCGGCAGGATCCGGCCGGGGAGCGGGAGGGGGCGGATGGTGTACCATGACCCCTGTTACCTCGGCCGCTACCAGGGGATCTACGACGCCCCCCGCTCGGTGCTCCGGGCGATCCCGGGCGCGGAGCTCGCCGAAATGAAAAACAGGCGCGAAAAGAGCCTCTGCTGCGGCGCGGGGGGAGGGCATTATTTCATGGACCTGAAGCGGGGGGAGCGGATCAACAACCTGCGCGTCCGGCAGGCGCATGAAGCGGGTGCGGATACGATCGTGACCGGCTGCGCCTACTGCATGCACATGCTCGGGGATTCGCTGAAGCTGCTCAATGTCGACGAGAGCATGCGTGTCATCGATATCGCGTCGCTGACCGCGGAAAGCCTGGACGATGCCCGAAAGTGACCGGCCGTCGCGGCGGATGAGGGGATCCCGCCGCCGGGTGATCGCGGCCCTGGCGTGCTACGCCGTGCTGATCGGGATCGCCCTGTACGCGTTTTTGCCCGTGAGGACCGGGGACGACCGGTTCCTCCTTGGGATGCTGCTGGCGGTCTTCGCCCTCTTCATCGTCAAGACCCTGGCGCACGCGGGCGACGGGGAACCGTAACCGCCCGGCCGGCCGCCGGGGAGAAAGGACCATCATGGCAATCAGACTCAGAAGCGCGACGTCCACGGAGGGGAGAAGAATGGCGGGAGCCCGCAGCCTCTGGCGCGCCAACGGCATGCGCGAGGAGCAGATCGGCAGGCCCGTCATCGCCGTCGTCAACTCCTTCACCCAGTTCGTCCCCGGCCATGTCCACCTCCACGAAATCGGGCAGCGGGTCAAGGGCATCATCGAGGCCCAGGGGTGCTTTGCCGCCGAATTCAACACCATCGCCATCGATGACGGGATCGCCATGGGGCACGGGGGCATGCTCTACTCCCTCCCCTCGAGGGAACTGATCGCCGACAGCGTCGAATACATGGTGAACGCCCACACGGCCGACGCCATGATCTGCATCACGAATTGCGACAAGATCACCCCCGGCATGCTGATGGCGGCGATGCGGCTCAACATCCCCGCCATCTTCGTCTCCGGCGGCCCCATGGAGGCGGGGGTGATGGGGGACCGGCGCTACGACCTGATCGACGCCATGGTGATGGCGGCCGACCCGGCCGTTCCCGACCGGGAGGTGGCCGAGCTGGAAACCGTCGCCTGTCCCACCTGCGGGTCCTGTTCGGGCATGTTCACGGCCAATTCCATGAACTGCCTCACCGAGGCGCTCGGCCTGGCGCTTCCGGGCAACGGCACCCTGGTGGCCACCCACCGAAACCGGATGGGGCTGTTCGAGCAGGGAGCCCGGCGCATCGTCGAGATGGCCGAGGCCTACTACGGGGACGGGGATACCTCGGTCCTCCCGCGTTCGATCGCGACTCGGCAGGCGTTTTTGAACGCGATGGCCCTGGATATCGCCATGGGGGGGTCGACCAACACCGTGCTCCACCTCCTGGCCGTCGCCCGGGCCGCGGAGGTCGATTTCACCCTCGCCGACATCGATGCGCTTTCGCGCCGGATCCCGGTCCTGTGCAAGGTGGCGCCCAGTTCCTCCTACCACCTCGAGGATGTCAGCCGCGCGGGAGGGATCATGGCCATCCTGGGCGAACTCGACCGGGCGGGCCTCGTCGACCCGGCCGTCGGCCGGGTCGACGCCCCGAGCCTCGGGGCCGTCCTCGACCGGTACGACATCGCGCGGCCCACGGCGGGCGACGAGGCCCGCACTCTCTACCTGAGCGCGCCGGGCGCCCGGGGGCGCAACCTGGTGCTGGCCTCACAGGACAACGCCTACCCGGAGCTCGACCTGGACCGGGAAAACGGGTGCATCCGGGACACGGAACACTCCTATTCCAGGGACGGCGGGCTCGCGGTGCTCACCGGCAACCTGGCACCCAGCGGCTGCATCGTCAAGACCGCGGGGGTGGACCCGTCGATCTACCGCTTCACGGGCACCGCCCGCGTGTACGATTCGCAGGAAGCGGCGTGCGAAGGGATCCTGGGCGGGGAGGTACAGGCGGGCAACGTGGTGGTCATCCGCTACGAGGGGCCCCGCGGCGGCCCCGGCATGCAGGAGATGCTCTACCCCACCTCCTATATCAAGTCACGGCACCTGGGGACGGAATGCGCCCTCATCACCGACGGCAGGTTTTCCGGGGGGACCTCCGGGCTCAGCATCGGGCACGTGTCGCCCGAAGCCGCCTCCGGAGGGGCGATCGCCCTGGTGAGGGACGGGGACACGATCGCCGTCGACATCCCCGCCAGGACCATCGAAGTCCGGGTCGGCGAAGGGGAACTCGAGGCGCGCAGGAGGGAGGAGCTGGCCAGGGGGAAGGCGGCTTTCAAGCCGAGGCGCGACCGGAAGGTGTCCGAGGCGCTGCGGGCCTACGCCCTGTTTGCGGCCTCGGCCGACCAGGGGGCGGTGCGCGTCCTCCCGGGAGAGGACGGGGATTGATCCCCGGCCGGGCGGCCCCTACTCCACGGGGTGCCGCCGGGCGAATTCCTCGCGGGTCATGAAGGACTCGATCCTGGCCCCGGCCTTCAGCCCGTCGAGGAACGCCTTCGTGGCCTCCTGTTGCGAGAGCTGGTCCAGGTGCTTTTTAATGGCCGGACGGGCTTCTTCCAGCGACGCCTGTCCCGCGGGCCTCAGCTCGATCGTCCGGATGAGGTGATAGCCGATCTGGGTTTCCACGACCGGGGAGAGGGCCCCGGGACGGGCGGCAAAGGCGGCGTCTTCGAACGGCTTCGGCATCTGGCCCCGGATGAAGACCCCCAGGTCCCCCCCCCGGGAGGCCGTGACCGTGTCCTCGGAGTGTTTCGCCGCCGCGTCGGCGAAGGCGACGGCGCCCGATTCGATTTCCGCACGGAGCGCTTCGAGCTTCTTCCGGATCGCGAGCTTCCGCTCCGGCGTATCCCCGGCCCCTGCCCGCAACAGGATATGGGCCGCGTGCACCCGTTCCGGCAGGGAGAACTTGTCGGGATTGTCGGCGTAGAAGGTTTCCACCTCGGCCCCGGTCGCCTCGGGCACGCCGCGGATGACGCCTTCGAGCACCTGCTGCACCGCCAGGCTCTGTTCGATGTTCGACCTCAGCGCCGCATCCGTGATCCCCTGCTGCTCGAGGGCGGCGGCGAAAGCCTCGGGGGACGTGTAGCGCTTCTGCAGTTCCCCCATGGCCGCGTCCACCTTCGACGGGTCCACCGTTACCTTCCCCCTGCCGGCCTGTTCCTTCAAAAGGGTGACGGTGACGATGCTGTCGATCGCGTCGTCGAACAGGAGCGAGTTGCGCTGCCGGAGCTGTTCGAGCGTCATCTCCTGCTGCCGCGCCAGGTCGTCGATGACCTCCAGCAGCCGGCCTTCCGTAATCGGTTCGCCCGCCACCCGGAGCACGACGAGGCCGCCGTCCCGCGCTTCCGTCTGGGCCGGGGCGGGCGCCGCCGTGAGAAACAGGGCCAACAGGGTCAATGTGAATCGGCTCATGGGGGATGCTCTCCTTGTCCTGTGCGCGCTCCCCGAAGCGGGGGCCGATGGCATTGTCCATCGGCCCGCGGGACGTGTCAACCCCCCCGCGGCCGGGCCGCCGGCGCCGATTTGCGATGACAGGGGGCTCGGATTTAGGGTAAAAGAACGAGATGATCGATCGGCATCTTTCCCACGCACCTCAGACAGGAGATGAGATATGTATGTAGAACAGTTTTTCGTGAAAGGCCTTGCGCACAGTTCCTACCTCCTCGGCGGGACGGACACCTGTGCCATCGTGGACCCGCAGCGCGACATCGAAGTGTACCTGCACGCCGCGGAGGAGATGGGGATGAAGATCACCCATATCCTGGAAACCCATCTGCATGCCGATTTCATTTCCGGGCACCTGGACCTGGCGGACGCCACCGGGGCGGTGATCTACGCCCCCAAATCGGCCAAATGCCGCTTCAGGCACCGCGCGGTCGCGGAAGGGGACAGTTTCCGGATCGAAAACATGAGCATCCGGGTGCTGGAGACCCCGGGCCATACCCCGGAGCATATCAGCTATGTCGTCACCGACCGCAGCCGCGGAAAGGAGCCGGCGGCCGTTTTCTGCGGGGACACCCTGTTCGTCGGCGACGTCGGCCGGCCCGACCTCTTCCCCGGCAAGGCGCGCGATCTGGCCCATAAGCTCTACGACAGCCTCCACGGCAAGCTCATGGCGCTTCCCGATTTCTGCGACGTCTATCCCGCCCACGGCGCCGGCAGCCTTTGCGGGCGCGCCATGGGGGCGAAACGCTGGACGACGATCGGGTACGAGCGGCGCTGCAACCCGGCGCTGCAGATCCCGGACCGCGAGCAGTTCATCCGCTCGCTGACCACCGACATGCCGGCAGCCCCGGACCATTTCAGCCGCTGCAGCGCCATCAACGGCAAGGGGCCCGCCAGGGTCCACACCCTCCCCGGCATTCTCCTGATGGACCCCGCGCGGTTCAGCAAGGCCGCGGGAAAGAAGAACACGATCGTGCTCGACATCCGGAGCTACGACGCCTTCGGCGGGCAGCATGTCCCCGGCGCGTACAACATCGACATCAGCGGGAATTTCTCCACCTTCGCCGGCTGGGTCCTCCCGCCCGACCACGACATCCTGCTCGTGGCCGGATCGGGCGAGGAGGCCTACGAGGCCGGCGTCCTGCTCCGGCGCGTCGGCCTGGACCGCGTCGTGGGGTATCTCGACGGCGGCATGTTCGAGTGGTCGCGCCAAGGGCTCCCGACCGGGCACGTGCCGCAGGTTTCGGTCCGGGAATTGAACCAGCTCATGAAAGGGCGGTCGGAACTCACGCTGGTCGATGTGCGGGCCGCCGGCGAGTACGAAGCCGTTCATATCGAGGGCGCCGTCAATATTCCCGCTCCCGACCTGCGTACCCGGCACGGTTCCCTGAAGAAGAGCCGGCCGGTGGCCGTGATCTGCAGCACGGGGCACCGCTCCAGCCTTTCGGCCTCCCTGCTCAAGCAGGCGGGTTTTGCGAACGTGTGCAACGTCGCCGGCGGCATGACGGGATACAGCGCCGCGGGGTTCAGCCCCGAATGTCCCATGTGCGTGGCGCCGCACGTCCCGAGGACCTCGTAGGAACATCGCCTCGGGGAGGGGGGAGACGAAAACCGTTATCGGGTTCGGGAGGTTGCCATGGATTGGCTGCATTGGCTGACGATGGAACGCTGGTCGCCCTACGCCGTCGGGGCCGGCATCGGCGTTTTGAGCTGGCTCGCTTTCCTGCTCTCGGACAAGCCCATCGGCTGTTCGACCGCGTTCGCGCGCAGCAGCGGGATGATCGAAAAGGCCTTCAGGGGAAAAGGGGTCGTCGAGAAGCCCTATTACCGGCAGTTCGCCCCGGTGATCGACTGGGAGTGGATGCTCGTCGTGGGCATCGTCCTGGGGGCGCTGCTCTCCTCCCTCCTTTCGGGGGGGTTCGGACTGGCCTGGGTCCCGCCGCTGTGGCGCGAGGCGGCGGGAGACAGCGGCCTCCTCCGCTGGGGCGTCGCCTTGGCGGGCGGGGTTCTGATGGGAATCGGCGCCCGCTGGGCCGGGGGGTGCACGAGCGGGCACGGCATCAGCGGGACGCTGCAGCTGGCGGCGAGCAGCTGGCTCGCCGTCGTCTGCTTCTTCGCCGGCGGCATCGCCACCGCGATGCTGATCTACCGGGTTCTGCTCTGAAAGGGGGGCGCATGCTCGAGGCGATACATGGCAGGAAAGGGCTGCAGCTGACTTTGGGCTTCCTCCTGGGGATCGGTTTCGGCTTCCTGCTCCAAAGGGGGGGGGCGACCCGGTTCGACGTCATCATCGGGCAGCTGCTCTTCGAGGATTTTACGGTGGTCAAGATCATGCTGAGCGCCGTCCTGACCGGGATGATCGGGGTCCACGCCCTCCGAAGCCTGGGCCTGGCCCGGCTCCACCCCAAGCCGGGGTCCATGGGCGCCATCGTCCCGGGCGGGCTGATCTTCGGACTCGGCTTCGGCATCCTGGGCTACTGTCCGGGGACGGCGGCGGGGGCGGTGGGGCAGGGGTCGCTCGACGCCCTGTTCGGCGGCGTTCTCGGCATCCTGATCGGGGCCGGGATATTCGCCGCAGCCTATCCCGCCCTGCAGAAACCGGTCCTGGAGCGGGGGGATTTCGGCGCCCGGACGATTCCCGAGATCCTCAAGCTCAACGCCTGGGTGGTGGTGGCGGTCGTGGCCGCAGCGATTTTCGCGCTTCTCTGCTTCCTGGAGAAATCTGGAGTGTGACCATGGCGCGTTCCACCCGCAGGCGCCGGGGATGGCTGCCGGGCTATGACCGGGGGGATCTCTCCGCCGACGCCGCCGCCGGGCTGACGATCGCGGTGATGCTGGTGCCGCAGGGGATGGCCTACGCCATGCTTGCGGGACTGCCCCCGGTCATCGGGCTCTATGCCTCGGTGATCCCGCTCGCCGTCTACGCGTTTCTGGGAAGTTCGCGCCATCTCGCCGTCGGCCCGGTCGCGATGGCCTCGCTCCTCACCCTGTCCGCCTGCTCGCGCCTCGCGCCCCCGGGCTCCCCCGAATACGTGCGCCTGGTGCTGCTGCTGGCCCTGATGGTGGGCGTCCTCCAGCTCGCGGCCGGCCTGCTCCGGTTCGGTTTCCTGATCAATTTCTTCTCCCACGCCGTCATCGGGGGATTCACGGCCGCCGCCGCCCTGGTCATCGCGCTGAGCCAGGTCCGGCATTTGATGGGAGTGGAAGGGGGCGGGGGGCATTCGGTCTTCGAACTGCTGGAGCAAATCGTTCGCGGGGCGGGGGACATCCACGCGCCGACCCTGGTTCTCGGCCTCGCCTCGATCGCCGGGATGGTAGTGCTCCGGAAGATGTATCCACGGCTCCCCTCGGCCATCCTCTTCGTCATCGCGGGCTCCCTGCTGACCTGGACCTGGGGGGAGCTCGGCATCCGGACCGTGGGGGAGGTGCCGCGCGGCCTCCCGCCCCTGTCGCTCCCCTCGTTCAACCCGCTGGCGATCCAGGAGCTCTTCCTGGACGCCTTGGCCATCGTCTTCGTGAGTTTCATGGAATCGATATCGGTGGCCAAGTACATGGCGGCGAAGTCGGGGTACAAGGTGGACCCCAACCGCGAACTGATCGGCCTGGGCGCGGCCAACATGGCGGCCGCGTTTTCCTCCGGCTACCCGGTGACCGGGGGGTTCTCCCGGACGGCGGTCAATCACCAGTCGGGCGCGCGCACCCAGGTGGCGTCGCTGGTCACGGCCGCCCTCATCCTGCTCACCCTCATCTTTCTGACTCCGCTGTTCTATCACCTCCCCAACGCGGTCCTTGCCGCCGTCATCATCGTGGCCGTCGTCGGCCTCATCGACGCCCGCGACGCCATCCGCCTTTTCCGGATCAAGAAATCGGACGGGGCGATCCTCCTGATCACCTTCGCCTGCACCCTGGGCGTGGGGCTCGATCGGGGGCTCCTGATCGGGATGGTCTTCTCCCTGGGGCTTTTCATCTGGCGCAGTTCGCACCCGCACACCGCCGAGCTCGGGTACCTCGAGAGCGAGGGGGTGTTCCGCAACGTCCTCCGTTACCCGGAGGTGAAGCGCCACCCCGAGGTCCTGATTCTCCGGCCGGACGCGTCCCTCTTTTTCGCCAACATGAAATTCCTGGAGGACCGCCTGGCCGGGGACCTCTCCGGGCGTCCGGGGGTGAAACTGATCCTGCTCGATCTTTCGGGCGTCAACGACATCGACGCCGTCTCGATCGACGAACTGGAGGAACTCATGGAGGCGTACGCCCACCAGGGGATCCGCTTCGCGTTCGCCGGGATGAAGGGGCCGGTGCGGGACCTGGTCGAGCACGCCGGGTGGGGGGAAAAATACGGCGAGACCTATCGATACCTCTCGATCCCGCACGCGCTGGCCGCTCTGGGCTACCCGGCCGCGCCACCCCGATCCTGACGCGCGCGCGGGCTTTGTGGTACAATGGGATCCATAGCTTTTCCCTCAATCCTCTATCAAAAGGAGCCTCTCATGGCCATCGCACGCGTTACCGAAATCAAATCATCGTCCGCCAAGAGCTTTGAAGACGCCATCAGGGAAGGGGTCGCCCGCGCTTCCAAGACCCTCAAGAACGTCAAATCCGCCTGGATCGAAAACCAGGAAGTGGTCGTCGACGACGGCGGCCGGGTGACCGAATTCCGGGTTCAGCTGAAGGTCACCTTCATCCTCGAGGATTAGGCCGCACCCGCCTCCACGGGGGTGTCGCGGAGGATTTCCCCTTCCAGCCCTACGACGACGCAGCTCATGGGAGGCTTGCGCCCGGCCCGCGCGGCGGCTTGGAGCACCTGGTTGAGAAGGCCGCCGCAGCAGGGGACCTGCATGATGGCAATCCGGACCGAGCGGGCCTGCTCGATCAGGGCCGTCAGTTTTTCGGCGTAGGCCTCCTGGCGCGCGTCCAGCTTGGGGCAGGCGATGACCAGGGCGCGCCCCTCGAGAAAGTCCCGGTGGAAGTCTCCGTGGGAGAAGGCGACGCAATCGGCCGCGATCAGCAGGTCGGCGTCGCGGTACTGCGGGGCCGCCGGGGAGATCAGGTGGAGCTGGATCGGCCAGTGGGTCAACCTCGAGGGGTGTTTCGCCCCGTCGTTTTCCCCCTCTCTCCTGGGTGCGAAGGTTACGCTCCGGGACCCGGGGCACCCGGCGGCGGGCGCGGCGGGGGCGTTGTCGGCGGGAGGGTCGAACGGGATCCCGTTTTCCTCGAGGTAGGCGACGGCCTGGCGGAGGTACTCCTCCTGACGATGGTCCTTCAGGTGCTTGAGATGGGCGGCGAGGACGTTCGGCCCCTGGGGGACGATGTTGCCCAGCGCCCGGATTTCGTCGTACGCCTCCGCCTCCCGTACCTCCACCGTCAGCGCCCCCTCGGGGCATTGGCCGATACAGGCGCCGAGGCCGTCGCAGAGCAGGTCTCCCACCAGCCTCGCCTTGCCGTCGATGAGCTGCAGCGCGCCTTCGGGACACCCCGACACGCACAGGCCGCACCCGGTGCATTTTTCCTGGTCGATCCGGATTATGTTGCGCTTCATTTTCGCCCCTCCTTTTTCATGTTATCGCGCATCCTCAACCCGCGGGTTTATTTTGCGCCCTACACCTGCAATAATGAAGACAGGGGGGACGGATGGGATTGATCCAGGTCAAGAATGCGGTTTTTGAGGGACATTTCATGAAAAAGATCCTGCTTTTGATTCTTTTTGCGGTTGCGGCGGGCCACGCGGCCGTCAGCCCGATGGCGCAGGGCCAGCTGGCGGGGTTCCTGTCCGGCGGGGCGGCTTTCGACTTCATCCTTATCGACCTGAGGACGATCGAGGAAATCGACGCCGTCATCGGCAACGACTCCTGCCGTCCCTACCACCTCGCCTGGCCCGAGCCCTTCATGCGGGAATCGGCCCGGATCCCGAAGGACCGGGCCGTCGTCGTTTACTGCCGGACCGGCGGCCGCGCGGCCTTCGCGGCGAACTACCTGGCGTCCGAAGGCTACGAGCGGGTGTACAACGCCGGTGGCATGATGACCTGGAACGGCCCCACCCTCCCCCCGTCGGGGATCAAACCCCTGGAACTCCTCCCGGAGCCTTCCATGCGCGCCCTTGCCCCGAAACGCTCGGCCCTCGGTCCGGTCTTCCAGATCCCGGCGCTTCCTTGAAAGGGATGGATACGCGGACGCTGGGCAGGGTGCTGGCCCGGCTCAAGCGGGAACTCCCTCTATGGAAAGTCCCGGCGGTGGGGGTGATCGCCGACGGGGCGGTCGACCGCCCCTACGAAACCCTGGTCAGCACCGTCCTTTCGCTGCGCACGAGGGACAAGGTGACCGAGGCCGCCTCGCGCCGCCTGCTCGGGCGGGCGCCGACTCCACGGGCGCTCTCCGGACTCGCTCGGGAGGAGGTGGAGCGGCTGATCTACCCCGTCGGCTTCTATCGTACCAAGGCGGCGCACCTCGTCGCGATCGGGCTCCGCCTCGAACGGGAGCATTCGGGACGGGTGCCCCGGTCCATGGACGGGCTGCTCGCGCTGCCCGGCGTCGGGAGGAAAACGGCCAACCTGGTGCTCACCGTGGGGTTCGGGGACTACGGCATCTGCGTGGACACCCATGTCCACCGCATCTGCAACCTGTGGGGCTACGTGGCGACCCGGACCCCGGACGAGACCGAGTCCGCCCTGCGCCGGAAGCTCCCCCGGCGCCATTGGATCAGCCTCAACGACATCCTGGTCACCTTCGGCCAGAACCTCTGCGTCCCCTCCTCCCCCTGGTGCAGCCGCTGCCCGGTCGCCCGCTTCTGCCCCCGGATCGGCCTCAAACGCTCGAGATAGGTGAGGAATCGCCGGTGGGTCACTGTCCCCCGAGCCCGGCGGGAGCCGTCGCCGCACCGATCTCCTTGAGCCGGCGGGAGGCCAGAGCCATGATTTCCAGGGCATAGTCCAGGTTATGCGCCCCGGCGGAGCCGTCCCGCTCGATGATCGCGAGGTTGCGCCGGACGCCGGAGAGTTTCCGCTGGGCCTCGTCGGTGAAGAGATCGGGACGATCTTTCATCCGCGCTTCGATTTCGGCCAGGCCCGCCTGGAGGGGTTCCATGGTTTCCCGATACCATGCCTGCCAGTCCCGGAGCTGGCGCGCGCGCGTATTCCGGTTGTTGTCCTTGTGGCACGCGGTGCAGCTGTCGACCCGGTCCTCGGGCAGGGCGGGGTCGTCGGGACGGAGCAGCTTCATGCCGTGGCCGCCGCCCGTCATGTGACAGGAGACGCAGGCGACGCCGGAGTGAAAGCTGCGGGTCTCCTCGATCCCCTCGGCCCCCGTTCCCCTGAGCACGGCCCGCTGGGAATGGCAGGAGGAGCAGAGGGCCTCCGGCTCCGCGGCCAGCCTGCCCGGAGAATTCGCCGCCGGTTCGTGGCACCGCAGGCAGCCGGTGGCCGGGTTGTGGGCGGACGACCGCCAGGCGGCGTCCTGCTGCGCGTGGCACTCGGCGCACTCCCGGAACCCGGCGTGGTCCGGCCCGCGCGCCCCCTCCTCCACGGCCCGGCCCCATCCGGCAAAAAACAGGGCGAGCCCCGCCGCCAGGCGCACTGCTTCTTTTCCTGTCATGGGTGGCCTCCGTTGTTTTCCCTGGATGCGGCCTCCCCGTCTCCGCGCGCCCGCCCGGGGTTATGGAAACAGGATTCCAGATGTTCCAGAGTGGGGCGGACCAGGGTGGGGTCGAAGTGGGTGCCCGCTTTGCCGAGGATCTCGTCCCGGGCGACGGGGAAGGCGGAGGCCCGGTGATAGGGGCGGTCGTACAGGATGGCGTCGATGGTGTCGACCATGGAGAAGATGCGGGCGCCGAGCGAAATCTCGTCCCCCTTGAGGCCGCGGGGATACCCCGAGCCGTCGTAGCGTTCGTGATGGGAGAGCACGATGTCGGCCGCGCCCCTCAGGAATCCGATCTTGCTGACGAACTCGTACCCGTACTCCGGGTGCCGCCGCATCGTGTCCCATTCCGCGGGGGTGAGGGCCGAAGGTTTCCAGAGGATGCTGTCCGGGATCCGCAGCTTGCCGATGTCGTGCAGCAGCGCCCCCTGCTCGATCTGCACGAGCTGCCCGTCGCGGATCCCCAGGTGGCGCGCGATCCCCACGGTCATGTCGGCCACCCGGCGCGAATGCCCGCCGCTCCCCTGGTCGCGCATGTCCAAAGCCTGCGCCAGCGTTTCGATGGTGGCCTCGTGGAGTTCGCCCAGGTTGGAGAGCGCTTCGTTGAGCGCCCGCGACCGCTCCTCGACCAGCGCCTCCAGGCCCTGTTTGTAAGCGGCGTTCTCCAGCAGCAGGCGCCGGTGTTCCAGGGCCCTGGTGACGGCGACATCCAGCTGCTCGGCGCCGATCGGCTTGAGGAGGAAGTCGGCGGCCCCCCGCTTCATGAAATCGACGGCGATCAACGTGTCGTCCATTCCGGTGAGCAGGATGACCTCCGTGTGCGGACTCTCGGCCCTGATCTGGTCGAGGAGGTCGGAGCCGGAGACAAAGGGCATGTTGAGGTCCACGATGCAGGCTTCGGGCCGGAAGGAGCGGACGGCGTCGAGGGCCCGGCGGGGATCGGTCAGGCCCAGCGCCTCGTACCCGAGCCCCTCGAGCAGCAGCACTGTCAGCTTTGCCACCTGCGGGTCGTCATCGACAGCCAGAATTTTCGAAGCCATGTCGGGGTCTCTGCATGAAGGGGCGCGAGTCTTTAATAATCCAAAAGGGCTGAATAGTCAATCGATTCCAGCCCCGGGCGGCCATCGGGCGGATCGGGGGGCGGAAATCCGCGCTTGCGCCGGCTGCGCGTTCTCGGATACATATAAGCGACGGATGCGGGGGAGGGCCCCCGGGCAGGAAAACTTCATGATACTTGCGAGCGACGGGTCTTCGGGGCGTGTGTTTTCAAGGGAGGATTTGAGGGAGGCGCTCTTCGGCGCCCTCGACCGGCTGGGCCCCCGCAGGCGGGTGCTGGCCCTCCCCCCCGACTGCACGCGCGTGCATTCCCAGGCCGGGGTCCTGACCGAACTCCTTTACGAATACTACGGCCCGGCGCTCGTGGACGTGCTCCCCGCCCTGGGCACCCACCGGCCGATGACGCCGGGGGAGATCTCCCGCATGTTCGGCCGGACGCCCGCCCGGCTCTTCCGGGAACACGACTGGCGCCGCGGCGTGGACAGCCTCGGGACGGTGCCCGAAGATTTTGTCGCGGAGGTATCGGGGGGGCGGGTGCGCTACGCCATCCCGGCCGAGGTCAGCCGGCTCCTGGCCCGAGGGGGGCACGACCTCGTCCTCTCGCTCGGCCAGGTGGTCCCCCACGAGGTGGCGGGGATGGCGGGGTACAACAAGAACGTGTTCGTGGGCGCCGGGGGGGCCGAGGCGATCCACAAGACCCATTTCCTGGGCGCCGTTTTCGGCATGGAGCGGATCCTGGGCCGGGCCGACACCCCGGTGCGCCGGGTGTTCGATTACCAGTCCGAGCGCTTCGCCCGCCACCTGCCGATCGTGTACGTGCTGACCGTGGTGGGCGCCGGCGGGCGGGGGGAGCCGGTCGTGCGCGGGCTCTTCATCGGCGACGAGCCGGAGTGCCATCTCCGGGCGTCGGCGCTGGCGCTGGAGGTCAACGTCCGGATCCTCGACCGGCCGCTCCGGAAAGCGGTGGTCTATCTCGACCCCGCCGAGTTCAAGAGCACCTGGCTCGGTAACAAGGCCATCTACCGGACCCGCATGGCGCTCGAGGACGGCGGGGAACTGCTCGTCATCGCCCCGGGCGTCGAACGGTTCGGCGAGGACGACGGGATGGACCGTCTGATCCGGCGCTACGGGTACGCGGGGACGGAGCGCGTCCTCGGGGAGGTCGCCTCCGGCGGCGAACTCGGGCGGAATCTCGCGGCCGCCGCCCACCTCATCCATGGTTCCTCGGAAGGGCGGTTTTCGATCACCTACTGCCCCGGGGGGCTCCGGCGGGAGGAGGTCGAGGGGGTGCATTTCCGTTACGGCAGCCTGGAAGCCGCCCTCGGGCGCTACGATCCGGGATCCCTCGCCGAGGGGTACCATACGATGCCGGACGGGGAAGAGGTCTATTTCGTCCCGAACCCCGGCCTCGGGCTGTGGGCGTCGAGGGAGCGCTTCGAACGCTCCGGGTCCTGAGGACGGCGTTTCTGTTCCATCGCATCGATCGGAGTCCAGTATGAAAGTGCAGGCGGATATCGGAATCATAGGTCTGGCCGTCATGGGGGAGAACCTCGCCCTGAACCTGGAAAGCAGGGGCTTCACCGTCGCCGTCCACAACCGCACGGTGCCGGGGGTCGAAGAGGGGGTCGTCGCCCGGTTCCTCGACGGGAGGGGGCGGGGCAGGAATTTCCTGGGGGCGGAGACGCTGGAGGCCCTGGTCCGGCCGCTCGAATCCCCGCGCCGGATCCTGATGATGGTGAAGGCGGGCAGGCCGGTGGACGAACTGATCGAGCGGCTCGTCCCCCTGCTCGACCGGGGCGACATCCTGATCGACGGCGGGAATTCCCATTTCGCCGACACCGCCCGGCGCACCGCCCGGCTCGAGTCCGCGGGGATGCTCTATATCGGGACCGGGGTGTCGGGGGGGGAGGAGGGGGCGCTGCGCGGGCCTTCCATCATGCCCGGGGGATCCGAGGCCGCCTGGCCCCGGGTGCGGCCGGTCCTGCAGGCGATCGCGGCCCGGGTGGAGGACGGCACCCCCTGCTGCGAATGGGTGGGGCAGGGGGGCGCCGGTCACTTCGTGAAGATGGTCCACAACGGGATCGAATACGGCGACATGCAGCTCATCTGCGAGGCTTACCAGCTGATGCGCCATCTCCCCGGCATGGGCGCCGGGGAGATGGCGGAAGTGTTCCGCGCCTGGAACCGGGGGGACCTGGACAGTTACCTCGTCGGGATCACGGGCGACATCCTCGCCCGCAAGGACGAGGACGGGGCGCCCCTGGTCGACAAGATCCTCGACACCGCGGGGCAGAAGGGGACGGGGAAGTGGACCGGGGTGGCGTCGCTCGACCTGGGGGTTCCGCTCACGCTGATCACCGAGGCGGTTTACGCCCGGTGCCTTTCGGCCATGAAGGAGCTGCGGGTGGAGGCCTCGGGCCTCCTCCCGGCCCCGGAGCGGACCTTCTCCGGGGACCGGGGGGATTTTCTGCGGGACCTGGAGGCCGCGCTCTACGCCGCCAAGATCGTCTCCTATGCCCAGGGTTTCGGCCTGATGGCCGAGGCGGCGCGGGAGTACGGCTGGAAGCTCGATTACGGCGCCATCGCCCTGCTCTGGCGCGGCGGCTGCATCATTCGTTCGGCCTTCCTGGGGAAGATCCGGGACGCCTACGTGCAGAACCCCGCCCTCGCGAACCTGCTGCTCGACCCTTTCTTCCGCGAGCGGGTCGGCCGGGCCGGGGAGGGGTGGCGCCGCGTGGTCGCGGCCGCGGCCCTCTACGGAGTCCCGGCCCCCGCCATGTCCTCGGCGCTGGCCTACTACGACGGGCTGCGCAGCGCGCGGTTGCCGGCCAACCTGCTGCAGGCCCAGCGGGATTATTTCGGGGCCCACCAGTACGAGCGTGTCGACCGGCCCCGCGGGGAGTTCCACCACACCAACTGGACCGGCCAGGGGGGCGACACCGCATCGTCCGCCTACTCGGTCTGAGGAGCGCGACACCATGGAGACGACCACAAACGACGGACTCGACCTTCTTCCGGGCGGCGCCTTCGACCTGGTTTCGCTGGGGGCGCTGGTGCACCGCCTCGACCCGGGCATCGTCCCCTTCCACAAGGCCGCCGAGTGCCGCATCCACGTGAGCGGCGGGGAATACAACGTCGCGGCCAACCTCTCCGACTGCTTCGGGATGAAGACGGCCGTCGTCTCCGCCATGGTCGAGTACCCGATCGGGGAGCTGATCGCGCGACGCGTGCGGGCCATGGGCGTCCGGCCGTTCTACAAGACCTTCCGGCACGACGGGGTCAACGGCCCCAACATGGCCACGGTCTACAGCGACCGGGGATACGGGGTGCGGGCGCCGGTGGTGTTCTATAACCGCTCCAACGAGGCGGCGGCCCTGCTCGGGCCGGGCGATTTCGACTGGGGGGAGATCTTCGCCGGCGGCGTCCGCTGGTTCCACAGCGGGGGCATCTTCGCGTCCCTCTCCGAGTCCACCGGCCCCCTCATCGTCGAGGGAATGCGGGCGGCCAGGGAAGCGGGGGCGACCACCAGTTTCGACCTGAATTTCCGCCAGAAGCTCTGGGGCGTCTGGGGGGGGGAGAGCCGGGCGGCCGAGGTGATCGCCCGCATCGTGGAGCACGTGGACGTGCTGATCGGCAACGAGGAGGACCTGCAGAAGGGGCTGGGCATCCCCGGGCCGGAGGCTGCGGGGGCGTCCAAACTCGACCCGGCGGCGTTCCTCGGCATGATCAGGAACGTCCGGAGGAAGTTCCCCCGGGTCCGGGCGGTGGCGACCACCCTCCGCGAGGTCCATTCGACCAGCCGTCACGGCTGGGGGGCCGTCGCCTGGGTAGATGGGAAGGAGTGCGTCGCGCCGACGTGCGAGCTGGATGTCTATGACCGGGTGGGAGGGGGGGACGGCTTCGCCAGCGGTTTCATCTACGGGCTGCTCGCGGGGGAGCCGGCCGAGGACGCCGTGCGCCTCGGCTGGGCGCACGGGGCGCTGCTGACGACCTTTCCGGGCGACACCACCATGGCGACGCTCGATTCCGTGCGGGCGTTCGCCCGCGGGGGGTCCGCCCGTATCCAGCGGTAGCGGGCGCCGCCCGCTCTCCGAAAGCTTTCACAACGGGGGTGATGATGAAAACCAGATGGGTCCTGACCGCGCTGCTGTGTGTTCTTTTGCGGGTTCCGGGCGCCGGCCAGGAACCCCCCTTCCATTTCGCCCTGCTCGCGGACACGCAGATGGGGATGTATGCGTCCGACCGGGATTTCGTGCGCGAAACCGCCAACTACGAGTTCGCGGCGGCGACGGTCAACCGGCTCCGCCCGGAGTTCGTCGTGATCCTGGGGGATTTGGTGAACAGGCCGGGGGACCCGGACCAGGTGCGCGAGTTCAAGCGGATCACGAGCCGGATCACCGTTCCCGTCCACCTCGTGGCCGGAAACCACGACATCGGCCACGAGCCGACGCCCGAGTCGCTCGCGGCCTACCGGCGCGACTTCGGCCGGGACTACTATTCCTTCCGCGCCGGCCCGGTTTACGGCATCGTGCTGAATTCGGGCCTGATCCACTCCCCGCGGAAGGTGGCGGACGAGTACGCGCGCCAGGCCGCCTGGCTCCGGGAGGAACTGGCGGCGGCCCGGAAATCGGGCGCCCCGCACGTCATCGTCTTTCAGCACCACCCCTGGTTCGTCGCCGACGCCGGCGAGGCCGACGGCTACTCCAATATCCCGGCGGCGCGGAGACAACCGATGCTGGAGCTCCTCCGGGAGTACGGCGTGCGGCAGGTCTTCGCCGGGCACGCCCACCAGGATTCGACCGGGCGCGCGGGAGATCTGGAAATGACGGTCACCGGGCCGGTCTCCATGCCGTTCGGGGACCGGGGGAGCGGGATGCGGCTGGTGGAGGTGGGCCCCGGGGGGGTCCGGCACCGCTACTTCGACTTTTCCCGGATGCCCGACGCGCTCTCGCTCGAGCACCGCTCGCCCTTCTGACCCTCCGTCAGGGCTTGCGGACCTCCTCGTGGAAGAGCCCGAGGATCCTGCGGGTGACGGGGCCCGGTTTTCCGTCCCCGATCGTCCTCCCGTCGATCTTCGTCACCGGCATGAGCTCGGCCCCGGTGCCGGTGAGGAAGCACTCCTGGGCGGTGTACAGGTCGTATTGGGTCAGGGAGGCCTCCGCGCACGGGATGCCGGCCGCGGCCGCGAGCCCGAGGACGACGTCGCGCGTGATCCCCTCGAGCGCCTGGTCCATGGCGGACGGCGTCTTGAGCGTGCCGCCCGACCAGATGAAGATGTTGTCCCCGGTGCACTCGGCCACGCGTCCCTCCTGGTTGAGCATGACGGCCTCGAGGCAGCCCGCCTGGTTGGCCTCGATCTTGGCCAGGAGGTTGTTGAGGTAGTTGAGCGACTTGATCCGGACATCGTAACAGGCGGGGGGGATCCTGCGCAGGGAGGAGGTCATGAGCGCTATCCCCTCCGCGTAACATTTTTCGGGGTAGAACCGGATCTCGTCCACGATCAGAATGATGGAGGGCTTCGGACAGAGGCGGGGGTTCATGCCGAGGGCGCCGGCCCCGCGGGTCACCACGAGGCGGATGTAGGCGTCGGGGGCGCCGTTGGCCTCTACGGCCGCGGTGACGGTGCGCTGGAGCTCCTCCGGGGGCAGGGGGATCTCGAGCAGGAGCGCCCGGGCGCTCCGGTACAGCCGCTCCAGGTGCTCCCGGAGCCGGAAGACCCTGCCGCCGTAGGCCCGGATTCCTTCGAACACCCCGTCCCCGTAAAGGAGGCCGTGGTCGAACACCGAGACCCGGGCATCCTCCCGGCTGCAGTACCTGCCGTCTATCCAGATTTTCATGGCCCGCGATCCTCCGCTGTTATAATAGGGGGCTCCGGGAAGGTGTCAACGGTAATGTCGATCCGATTTGACTCACCGCCCGAAAATGCCTTATGATCAACCCTTCCCGTCGCCTGCCGGGTGCGGGAGTTCCATGCCCCATGGCTGAAAGGGACGAATAGACGATGGTCCGGTTTAACCAGCATTACCGAAAGCTCCAGTCCTCCTACCTGTTCTCCGACATCGCCCGGAGGATCGAGGCTTTCGAGAGCCGTAACCCCGGCAGGAGCATCATCCGGCTGGGCATCGGGGACGTCACCCGGCCGCTCCCCCCCGCCTGCATCTCCGCCTTTCACTCGGCGATCGACGAAATGGGCTCCGAAAAGCACTTCCGCGGTTACGGCCCCGAGCAGGGGTACGGTTTCCTGCGCGAGGCGATCGCCCGGAACGACTACCAGGCGCTGGGGGCGGAAGTATCGGCCGACGAGATTTTCGTCAGCGACGGCGCCAAGTGCGACACGGGGAATTTCCAGGAACTGCTGCCGGCGGACGTGCGGGTCGCGGTCCCCGACCCGGTCTACCCGGTGTACGTGGACACCAACGTCATGGCCGGACGGACGGGCCGTTTCGTGGACGGCCGCTACGAGGGACTGGTCTACCTTGCCTCGACCCGGGAGAACGACTACGTGCCGGCCCCGCCCGACGAGGGCGTGGACGTCATCTACCTCTGCTTTCCGAACAACCCCACGGGCGCTACCGCCACCCGCGGCCAGCTGGCCGAGTGGGTGGAGTACGCGCACAGGCGCAAGGCGCTGATCCTCTTCGATGCCGCCTACGAGGCCTTCATCCGCGACCCGGAGATCCCGCACTCCATTTACGAGATCGAGGGGGCGCGCGAGGTCGCGGTGGAGTTCCGGAGTTTTTCCAAGACCGCGGGGTTTACCGGCACCCGCTGCGCCTTCACCGTGGTGCCCAAATCGCTCGTGGTGACCGACGATTCCGGGCAGGCCCACAGCCTGCACGCGCTCTGGACCCGCCGGCACACGACCAAGTTCAATGGCGTGGCCTACCCCGTCCAGCGGGCGGCCGAGGCCGTATACTCCGAGGAGGGGAAGCAGCAGGTCCGCGCGCTGACGGATGACTACCTCAGGAACGCGGAACTGATCCGGACGGTCATGACCCGGCTCGGGTTCCACTCCGTCGGCGGTGAAAACTCGCCCTATATCTGGGTCCAGGTGGGGGGCGATTCCTGGGACTTTTTCGACCGGATGCTGGGCGAGGCTGCCGTGGTGTGCACCCCGGGAAGCGGATTCGGTCCCTGCGGCGGCGGTTACATCCGCATCAGCGCTTTCAACCGGTACGAGCGGGTGGTCGAGGCGATGGAGCGGATCGAGGCCATGGTGCGCTGACGCCCCTCGGGCCGGAAGGACGCAAAAGCGCGCTTTGGTGAGTGGGATCACGGTTTTGATATCGGGGGCGTGTTAGCCTGGGAGCATTTCGGGCAGCCATTTTCCGGCAAAGCGGGACAAACGAATGATGGAACCATTGAGATCCGCGATGAAGCAGCTGCGCGCTTTTTTGAAAAAGGCGTGTGTCTCCGTGACCATCCTGGTGATCCCCCACGATCATGTCAGGACGCTGAACGTGAGGGTCCCCGCCGCCCTGCTGGCGCTCTCCCTCCTGCTGGCCGTCATCGGCGGCGTCTGCGTGGTGAGCCTGGCCGTCAGCGGGTTGCAGTACCGGGCCCAGCACAACGCCATGGCCGCCAGGGTCCGCTTCTATTCCGACCAGTTCTACCAGTGGAGCTCTACGGTGACTTCGCTCAGGACGGTGGAGCAGGAGTTCCGGAACCTGTTTTCACTGGGATCGAAGGAAGCGGTCCTGGAACAGGCCGATACCTCCTTCAAGGGCTCGCTCGAAATCCCCGAGCTGGTGGAAGAGCTCCAGCACACCCTGGAAAGCGTGGACGAGATCAAGAATTACCTGCGCATCCAGAAGGATATTTTCGTCGCCACCCCCAGGGGCTACCCGGTGCAGGGAAGGATCACCTCCTCCTACGGGAGGAGGAAGGACCCCCTGACGGGGGGGGACGCGTTCCATTCGGGGATCGACATCTCCTCGGGGCCCGGGACCCCCATCCGGGCCACCGCCGACGGGGTGGTCAGCCACTCGGGGTGGACCCGGACGAGCGGCTACGTGGTGGTCGTCGAGCATGGCTGCGGTTTCTCCACCATTTTCGCGCATAACAAGAAGAACGCGGTCCAGGTCGGACAGCAGGTGTCCAAGGGGGACGTCATTGGCTACGTCGGTTCCACCGGACGGGCCACCGGCCCCCATCTTCATTACGAGATCTGGAAGGACGGCCGGAACATCAATCCGCAGCCGTACCTCGCGGTGAGGATGTGATCTTCAACCGGGACGGGGAGAAGCTGAAATCCTTCCTCGGCTCCGACTCGGAGCTCGAGGGGGATCTCTCCTCGACCGGGATCCTCCGCCTCGACGGGACCGTAAGAGGCAAGATCAGAGCGGACCAGGTCATCCTCACCGAAAGGGCCGTGATCCGGGGAGAGATCGCGGCGCGCCGTATCATCGTGGGCGGCAGGGCCGAGGGGGTGCTCCGGGCCGAGGAACTCCTGGAAATAGGGCCGAAGGGGCGGGTCCAGGGGGATATCGTCGCCCGGCGGGTCCTCATGGCAAGCGGGGGGACGTTCGACGGCCGGATCGAGATGCCGGCTGCCGCACCGGAGCACGCGCCCGAAGAAGCGGAAACCGCCGGGGCGAGGGCCTCCTGATGGCTGCGGCGGAGCGGTTCGGCCGCCGGGGCCTGCTGCGGCGCAGCCTCTTCCCGGCGCGGCGGTCCGAACAGGATGAGAGCGCGCCCCCCGCCTCCACCGAAACCACCCCCCCGCCCCTGCCCGAACCGGAGCCGGAGCCGGAGCCGGTGAGCGCGGAAGGGATCCGGCGCCGGATCGAGGCGGATCCCGCCTTGCGGGGGCCGCTGTTGAGGCTGCTCGAGTTCTGCGTCACCCCCCGGGCCGAGAAGGACATCTACGGCTGGATGCGGCCCTTTCCCGAAATCCGCGCGGGGTCCCATCACCCGGAGACCCTCCTCTTCTGGATGGTGGAGGCGGGCGCCATCGAGCGCCCCCCCGGGGAAGAGGGCTGGCGGACCACCCCCGCGGGAAAGGACATCCTCATGTCCTATGCGGCGGGGGGCGGCGGGAAAACGCTGGAAACCTGATGCCCGTCATCGCATACAACGCGGGTTCACCCTTACTACGGGAACGGAGAGAACCGATGAAATACACTCTGTGCGCGGCGGCGGTCTGCTGCCTTCTGCTTGGGTGCAGTACGGCACCTGTGGACCCCAAACCCAAAAGCCTCGCGTCCTACGACCCCGAGGCGAAGGCGCTCGTGGCGCGGATGACGCTCGAGGAGAAGATCGGGCAGATGACCCAGCCGGAGCAGGGGCCCGTGATGGCCAGCCCGGGCGACATGCAGAAATATTTCATCGGCTCGGTGCTCAGCGGGGGGGATTCCGATCCCGTGGAGGGGAACACGCTCGAGGCCTGGACCGACCTGTACGACCGGGTGCAGGCGGAGGCGATGAAGTCGCGGCTCGGGATTCCGGTGCTGTACGGGGTGGACGCGGTGCACGGCCACAGCAACGTCCTGGGCGCCGTCATCTTTCCCCATAACATCGCCCTGGGGTGCACGCGCGACCCGGAACTGGTCGAGAAGATCAACCGGATCACGGCCGAGGAGGTGCGAGCCACGGGGATCCAGTGGACCTTCAGCCCCTGCGTCGCCGTTCCCCAGGATATCCGCTGGGGGCGCACCTACGAAGGCTTTTCCGAAGACCCCGAACTGGTGGCCACCCTCGGGGAGGCGGCGGTGCGCGGGCTGCAGGGGGACCTCGGGCACCCGCTCTCGGTCCTGGCCTGCGCCAAACACTTCGTGGGGGACGGCGGGACCGGGCCGAGCGTCTCACCGATACCTGGGGCGCCGGCGGCGCCGGGCGCCCGCCTCTGGCTCGACCGGGGGGACACGCGGGTGGACGAATCGACGCTGCGCCGGATCCACCTCCCGGGCTATGTCGCGGCCATCCGGGCCGGAGTCGGCAGCATCATGCCCTCCTACAGCAGCTGGAACGGGGTCAAGTGCACCGGCAGCCGCCGGCTGCTGACCGAGATTCTCAAGGGGGAGCTGGGATTCGAAGGCTTCCTGATTTCCGACTACAACGCCATCGCCGAGATCCGGCCCGACGACTACAAGACCTCGGTCGAAATCGCCGTCAACGCCGGGATCGACATGGCCATGGAGACGGACCGATACCGGAGGTTCTTCGACACCCTCAGGGAACTGGTCGACGAGGGGCGGGTGCCGATGGCGCGCATCGACGACGCCGTGACCCGCATCCTGCGGGTGAAGTTCGCCATGGGGCTGATGGACAAGGGCCGGTCGCAGCTGGCGGACCGCAAACTGCACCAGGTCTTCGGTTCCGAAGCCCGCCGGGCCGTGGCCCGCGAGGCGGTGCGCAAATCGGTGGTGGTGCTCAAGAACGAGGGCGGGGTTCTGCCGCTGGCGAAGGAGACGGCCCGCATTCACGTGGCGGGCAAGAACGCGGACGACATCGGCAACCAGTGCGGCGGCTGGACCATCCGCTGGCAGGGGCAGGGCGGGCGCGTCACCCCGGGGGGGACCACCGTGCTCGCGGCCATCCGGTCGGCCGTTTCCCCGGAGACGCGGGTGACCTACTCGCGGGACGGCGCCGGGGCCGAGGGGGCCACGATCGCCGTCGCCGTGATCGGGGAGAAGCCGTACGCCGAAGGGGTGGGGGACCGCGACGACCTGGGGCTCGACCCGGAGGACCGGGCGACGATGGCCAACCTGAAAAAGGCGGGGATCCCGGTGGTGACCCTGGTGATCTCGGGCCGGCCGCTGGTCCTCGGCGACGTGCCCGGGCAGTCGGCCGCCCTCCTGGCCGCCTTCCTCCCGGGGACCGAGGGGAAGGGGATCACGGACGTCCTGTTCGGGGACCACACGCCGACGGGGAAGCTGTCCTTCTCCTGGCCGCGCGCGAACGGGCAGCTTCCGCTCAACATCCACACGCCCGAAGAGCGGTACGATCCGCTCTTCCCATACGGCCACGGTTTGACGTGGTAATCCGCATGATTCGGAATCCGCCCTGCGGCGGCGACGCCGGGTGTGCCATCCTTAGAGGGTTATGAATCTCGATTACGCTCTCGGCGTCGCCTCCGCCGTCTTCTGCGGGGTCTGCATGCAGTCGGGCATCCTGCTGCAGAAAAAGGCCGTCAACGACATGACGCCCGATGACAGGGCGCAACGGTTCCTGAAGACGCTGCTCCGGGACCGGCGCTGGCTGGCCGGGCTGGGGCTCGAATACGGGGTCGGCACCTGCGCCTTCATGATCGCGCAGGCGCTGATCGGGCCGGCGCTGGTACCGGGGCTGATGGCCGCGGGACTGGTCGTCCTGGCCGTCGGTTCGGTCCGCCTCATCGGGGAGGCGCTCAACCTGTCCGAGTGCGCGGGCATCGCCATGCTGATGGCCGGCATCGTCCTGCTCGGCCTGAGCGAGCTCGAAATCAGCGTCGACGTCGTCCGGGAGCGCCTCGGCGACCCCGGCACGGCGTCGCGCGTCGCCATCCTCACCGCGGGCCTCTTCCTGCTCTGGGCCGCCACCCACCTGCAGGCCATGCGCCTATCCCGGCGCAAGGGGACCGTCATGGCCTTTTCGAACGGGTTTCCCTTCGCGATCTCGAACTTCTGGATCAGCCCGCTTTTGGCCGTCGGCGCCGTCGTCCTGGCCGGCGACGGGTCGTGGGGCCAGACGGGGCTGTTCGCGCTGGCGAGCGTCATCCTCGTGGGCTGCAACGTCCTGGGCATCCGGCAGACCAACGAGGCCTTCAAGTTCGCCCAGGCCAGCAACGTGATCCCGGTGCAGCAGCTGTCGGTCCAGATCACCCCCATCTTCTTCTACTTTTACGTCTATGCCCTCGAGCCTCCCCGGGCCGCCTCGGGCGTCCTGATCGTCGCGGGGGCCGCCCTCATCGTCGTGGCCGCCTTCCTCCTCGGCCGGAGGCAGGCCGAGGTCGAGAAGATCCACTGAGAGGCGCGAGGGGGATGGGCCGGTCGCAAGGAAACGGGCCAGTTCCCCGGGCTCGAGGAGGTCCGGAGCGAGCTTTTCGGGATTGAAACGCCCCCCGGTCACGTACGCCACCGCGCCCCCGACGGCGACCCATGGGGTCACCAGCGCCAGGGGTACGATATACCTCTTCGAGCGCACCAGCGATTCCAGCACCCCGCGCACCGGCCGGCTGCGCCCCAGTTCCCCCTCGACCTGGGGGATGGCGAAAGCGGAAAAAGCGAGTTCGGGCCGGCGCCGGCTGAACCGGGCCAAACCCTTGGCCATCTGCTTCGGGGTGGTGATCCCGGCGTCGGCCAGGATGCTGCGCCGCAGCGCCCTGGGATAGTAGAAATTGACGATGTCCTTGGCGAAATCGGCGCAGTTGCGCAACAGGAGGTGGAAGCGCCTCCGGTTGGGGCCCGAGTTGAGGCGCTCGATGAGAGCGTCGTCCGCCTCCGCGTCCGTTTCCAGCTGGAAGACGTAGATCTTGCGTTCGTAGGCCGCTCCCACGAGCTGGGTCCAGCGCCCCTCGGGCTCCCGCCGCGCCGCTTCGTCCGGCACCAGCTCCCGCAGGTGCCGCGCCCGGTACTCCTCGCGCAGCCGGGCGACCTCCGCCCGGTCGGCGGCGGCGGGCGCCTCCTCCGGCTGCTCGACCGCGTAGAAGTAGGGGACCGGCGGCATGGCGAGCCAGTCGTAGCCCCCGATGCCGGAGTAGCGGCTGAGGACGACCCCGCGCTCGCCGGCGCGGCAGCGGCGCAGCTCGGTGGGAGACTCGGCGCAGACGCGCGACAGGTAGACGGCCATGTGCCCGGTGGGGTTGAACGACCCGAAGGCGCTGTGCGGTTGCTCGAGCAGCAGCGCCACGTCCGCGTGAAGCTCCGCGGGGCCCAGAAGGAGCAGGAATAGGAGCAGCCGCCATTTCATCGATTGCCGGTTCCGTCTCTGTTCATAGCGTAAGGCACCAAACGCCATTATGTCACAGCGCGTTCGAAAAGTCCCCCCGGGCCGGCCGGATTGAATGGCACAGAATGGAAAAGGACCGGCAAAACGGCGTCCTCCGAAGAACCGGGAATTCTTTCTGATAAGAAATTCAACGATCATCATCCAATCAATAAAGGGAAGAGCTGTGATTCCGAAAACCAAGGAGATATGTATCTCATGAAGCTGTCACATTCGCCTAGAATTCAGAATTTCCTATGGTCCATCCTTCACCTGGTCCTCATCCTGGGCCTTTGTTCCTGCGCTGGTGACGGGCGGACAGGAGGCAATCCTCCGTCTCCCACGCTCCAACTCGAATTCCGGCAGGTGAATATTTTTCATTTTACATGGACGGATGTTTCCAATGAAACCGCGTACAGGCTGCTGGAAGACCCTGATGGCCAATCGGGCTATAGCGTCATAGCCACGATCGATGCAGACACCACGTTCTACGACCTGTATGTTCCGCTGCCCGACCGAATCAACGCCTCCTATATTCTGGAAGCCTTGCGTAACGGGTTTTACCAGAGTATGGGCGAGGTTTTCGTGACCGGGTCCCTGGCCGATGCCGTGGGATATTTCAAGGCATCGAATACCGGGGAATACGATGGTTTTGGCGTCTCGGTGGCGCTTTCCGGGGACGGACGGACGCTGGCTGTCGGGGCCCCCTATGAAAGCAGCGCCGCCACCGGCGCATGGCATCCGGGCGATCCGGGCTATTCCGGCAGCCAGATGGACAACTCCGCACCGGCAAGCGGAGCGGTCTATATTTTCGCCTATACGATATCCGGCTGGGAGCAGGAGGCATACCTCAAGGCCTGGAACGCGGAATCCTTCGATGAATTCGGGGGACAGGTTGCCCTTTCGTATTATGGAGACACCCTTGCGGTTGGAGCGATGTATGAAGACAGCGGCTCCACCGGTGGGGAGGATGACAATTCCATGCCGGACAGCGGCGCGGTCTATATCTTCACGCGCGCCGGGAACTCATGGGCCCCTGGTTCCCTCATAAAGGCTTTCCTTCAGGACGAGGGGGATCGGTTCGGTGAAAGGCTCGCGCTTTCGGGAGACGGAAACACCCTCGCCGTCTCCGCAATGAGAGAAGACAGCGCGGGCAACCCGATCGACAACTCCGTCCCGGACAGCGGAGCCGTCTATCTGTTTTTCCGGGACGGCCTTGACTGGCAACAGCAGGCGTACCTCAAGCCCCCCTTGGATGTCGACATCAACGACCAGTTCGGTTCCTCCCTGGCTCTCTCGGAGGATGGCGGCGTTCTGGCCGTAGGGAACGATTTCAACGACAGCGAAAGCAGCTTTGGACAGGACAACGCCCTGCCGGACAGCGGCGCTGTTTTCGTATTTACCCGGACCGGAAACACCTGGGGGAACGCTGCGGCATTCATCAAGGCTTCCAACGCCGAATCGATGGATTATTTCGGTTTCTCGGTTTCTCTTTCCGCGGACGGAAACACTCTCGCGGTCGGAGCGCCCGGCGAAGACGGGAACGGCCCGGGCGCGGGCAACGAGGCCGTTGTCGATAGCGGCGCCGTCTATGTCTTTGAATATTCCAGCGGTCTCTGGACACAGAAGGACTACCTCAAAGCCTCGAGCGCGGGAACCGGGGATGCATTCGGAAGTTCGGTTTCGCTTTCCGGCGACGGCGTTTCCCTGGCGGTGGGAGCACCGTTCGAGGACAGCTGGGATATAGGAATCGGCGGAGACAGCTCGGACGATTCCGCCGAAGACAGCGGAGCCGTCTACCTGTTCTATCGTCCGGACAGGAACTTTTTTGTTTACAGTTATATCAAGGCTTCAAACACGGAACCCCTGGACGTCTTCGGCCACGCCGTCGATCTTTCCTGGGACGGATTGACCCTGGCGGCCGGCGCTCCTGATGAAGAAAGCAATGCAACCGGTATCGGTGGCGACGCAGACAACAACCTGGCCTCCTACAGTGGGGCCGTCTACCTTTATTGAAAAAGAGATCCGATGCTCTTCAGTCACCCGACGGCATTGCGAAAATGAGGCAAAACACGACCAGGATGCAAAAAACACCGGTTCGTTCAAAATCGATGATGATTGGCCCGACCGTCGGTTGCACTGCCCCCATATTCGAGATGATGCCTTCGCAGTCGACATAATGACGCCTATCAGGGAAGCGAATGCCGGTACCCGGAGGAAAACGGCAGAGGATCCGTCATATCCTTCTCAACGATTTGCGAACCGGCCGGGACCCGCTTGACGCCACGCAAAATACGTGATACACGTAAATTACGTGCTAATTTAGGGGGTTCGCCATGACGCCATCCGGAAACAGCGACAAGCAGAACATCACCATCAGCCTGAGCCGGCATTTACTTCGAAAAGCCAAGGTCATTGCGGCCCGGCGGGAAACGTCGATCAGCGGCCTTCTCTCCCAGCAGCTCGAGGATTTGGTTCGGGCGGACGAGGCTTACATTCAAGCCGAACGGCAGGCCATCGCTCTTCTGGACAAGCCTTTTCACATGGGCGGAGTGATTTCCGCCGGCCGGGAAGAGTTGCATGAGCGATAAGACCTTTATTGACACGAATGTGCTGATTTATGCGCACGATGCGGATTCCGGGGCCAAACAGGCAAGGGCAAAGGGCATCCTTCTTGATCTGTGGGCGGATCGCTGCGGAGTTCTCAGTACCCAGGTATTGCAGGAATTTTACGTGAATGTGACCCGCAAGATCGCGCAACCCCTGCCGAAGCCGACCGCGCGTCTCATTCTTGCCAGCTATGCCCTCTGGTGCGCCGTCATCACATCGGCTGAACTCGACCTGGCGTTTCGGATCGAGGACGAAGCCAGGATCGGGTTCTGGGATGCCCTCATTGTGGCTTCCGCCGTCAGGAGCGGGGCTGCAAGGATTCTTTCGGAAGATCTGAACAACAAACAGATCATCGCGGGCCTGCGGATCGAAAATCCCTTCCTGTGACACCATGAGAACCGCAGCGCGGCGGGAGGGGAACCAGGCGATTTTTATCGGGATTTCCGGGACGGGCCGCATTATGCTGGAACGTCTCGGAGGACGATGCCCTGGGCCGGTTCGAGCGAAGGCCGGGCCCCGGGGGATTGTCGTATCACAAAGCATTCAACGGAGGAGTCCCTATGAAGTGGCACAAACCCGTAGTCCTGATCGCGCTGCTGTGCCTCGGCCTGTCCTGCACGTATTCGGCCCTCGACGGCCGGGCCGCGGCGGCCGCGGAAGAGAAGATCACCGTGCTGAACCCGCTCGGAACGCCCCCGCCGATCACGCTCCAGCAGATGGCGCCCCGGCTCGACACGCTTGAGGGGAAGACGATCTACCTCGTCGATGACGGGTTCATCGGCGGCGACAACCTGCTCTACGAGATCCAGGACTGGTTCAAGGCGAACCATCCCGGGACCACGACCGTGTTCAAGCGCAAGGGGGGCGGAGGATTCGACGCCGAGGACCCGGAGCTCTGGGCGGAGATGAAGGAGAAGGCCGACGGCATCATCATCGCCCTGGGTCATTGAAGCCAGTGTGCGCCGGCGGTTGTCGGCCACGCCATCACTTTTGAAACCAAGCTGAACAAACCCGCCGTCCCGATCGTCCTCTCCGAGTTCTACGAGCAGGAGGTCGACAAGGCGCTCCAGGAGGGGTTGCCGGGGCTGCGGACGCAGTGGATCCGGGGCCCGGTCTGGGCCAAGACGCGCGACGAACTGCGGCGCGACGTCATCAACGGAAAAAACCCGATCACGGGCCAGCCCGTCATGCGGGAGATCGTCGAAAAATTCACCAAGCCGCTGACGGCCGAAGAGAAGCGGACGGGGAAGGTCGAGCAGAGCCGGGGGCCGGGCACCTTCACCGACACGGCCGAAAACCTGCACAGGATGTTTCTGGAAAAACGCTACACCGATTTCCTCCCCATCGTGCTGCCCACCCCGGAGCGGGTCGATGACATGCTCAAGGGGACGAGCCACGAACCGGACGAGATCGTGGGCAGGATGTCGCCCACCCAGACCGGGACCTATTTCAAGGACTGGACCTACACGGTCCGGGACGTGGCGGTGAACGCGGTCATGGCCGGGTGCAAGCCGGAATATTTCCCCCTCCTCCTCGCGGTGGCCTCCACCGGGAAGGAGGCGATCTCGGTGTCGGACAACTCCTTCGTGGGCGCCCTGGTCATCAACGGGGCCATCCGGGACGAGATCGGCCTGAACTCCAAGGTGGGGGCCATGGGGCCCTACGCCCACGCCAACACCACCATCGGGCGCGCCTGGTCGCTGATGTCGATCAACCTCGGCAACTGCGGCAAGGTGGGGACGACCTACATGGGCGTCGTCGGCAACCCGATGAACCTGATCAACATCGTGATCGCCGAGAACGAGGAGGAGTCCCCCTGGGCCCCCCTCTCGGTCCGCAAGGGGTTCAAAAAGGGGGAGAACATCGTCAGCCTCTTCGAGGGCTGGGGCGTGCTCTCGGCCGCCAACTGGAAGGCCGCCAGCTGGGGAAAGGAGATGGACTATCCCAAGATCATCAAGGACATCTTCGACCAGCAGGGGTTTTTGTTCGGAGCCTGCGCGGTGCTGAGCCCCCCGATCGCCCAGTTCATCAAGAACGCGGGCTACGACACTGTGGAGAAGTTTGAAAGGTACCTGGAGCCGGCGCCGCAGTTCCCGATGGGAAAGATGGCGCCCCCCAAGGCGAAGCCGGAAGGCGGGGCCCAGGCGAAACCGGCCCCCAAGGCGGAGATGCCGCCGATGATGGGCGGGTTTTCCAACACCGCCATCATCGTCACCGGCGGGACGAACAATAATTATTACAGCATCGGCGGGCTGCGCTACGGCCGGAGCGTCAAGATCGACGACTGGCGGTAGCCGCGCGCGGCTGAGGGCAAAGAGGGCGGCGGCCGCGACCCGGCCGCCGCTCTTTTCATCAAGGCTGGTTCCGGGCGGTTGGATGACGCCCCGCCCTCCATTGGAGCAGGTCTTTTCCTGCTTTCCCCCATTGAGATCGGGGGCCGAATGAGGGATAACTTCGTCATCATGAATCTCGAGGTGACGCCCAAGCCCGCGAGCCGGCTTTACCCCACCGATATCCTTTTCCAGACATCCTTCTGGGGGAGCGTGAAGCGGCGCCTGGGGTGGGAGGTGGAGGCCTTCGAAATTTCCCGCCCCTCCGGGACGGGGGACATGATGGCCCTGACCCGGCCCCTGGACGGCGACACGGCGATGGCGTGCGTCCCGCAGGGGCCCGAGCACGGGCCGGACCCGCAGGATTACGGCCGGTTCCTCGAGGAACTGTCCGATGCGGTCTCCCGCTACCTGGACCCGGCCTGCGTGTTCATCCGCTACGATCTCCCCTGGGCCGACCCCTACGCCCTCGACGGCGAGGCCGAAGGGGAAGGGGCCGCGGCGGGGCTCTGGCGCCCCGAGAACCGGCTGCGCGAAATCCGCATGAACTTTTCCACCCGGCAGTGGAACCTGCGCAAGGCCCCGCTCGACCTGACCGTCGCCGACTCCCTGGTCCTGGACCTCGCCGGGAGCGAGGAGCAGCTGCTCAACGGCATGAAGCCCAAGACCCGCTACAATGTCCGCCTGGCCGGGAGGAAGGGGGTCGAAGTCGTCGCCGCCGACGCCGCGGCGCTGCCGGCGTTTTACGGTCTGTACCTGGAGACATGCCGGCGGAACCGTTTCCCCGCGCGCGATTATGCCCATTTCGCGGCCCTGTTCGACACCCTGGCCGGCGCACGGAACGGCCCCACCCTGGCCTTCTACCTGGCCCTCCATGGGAGCCGGACGCTGGCCGGCGCGATCGTGGCGCGTTCGGGGAAGGCCGCCACCTATCTGTTCGGGGCCTCCTCGAGCTCCTGCCGCAACCTGATGGCGCCTTACGCCGTCCAGTGGCACGCCATCCGGGAGGCGCGGCGGAGCGGCTGCCTGTCCTATGACATGGGGGCGGTGTCGGCCCTCCGGGACCCGCTCCACCCGTTCTACGGTCTCTACCGGTTCAAGACCGGCTTCGGCGGCCGCATCGAGCACCGGGTCGGTTCGTGGGACTTTCCCATCGACCCGGAGAAATACGAAAGCTACCGGAGCCGCGAACTGCAGAGCAATTTTTGCGAAGCGGCGCTGCCGGCATGACCGGGGCGGGGCGCCTCCGCCCGGCGAGGGCAAAGAGTTTGACGGAGCGGAGCGCGGGCGGGTATGCTGAATGCTACGGGGACCGCGGCCGCAATCCGAAGCCGCGGCAGGAAATCTCATTCTTTCTCATAAAGGAGGCAGCATGGACCGTTTCGAGGAACTCAAAGCGAAGTATCAGTCGGTATTGCGCCTTATCGAGCAGAAGAAACTCCGGATGCACAACCTCCACCTGCAGGACAACAAACTCTTCGTCAAGGCCTCGGCCGGAACCGAGGAACAGAAAAACGCCATCTGGAACCAGATCAAGCTCGTGGACCCGGCCTACGCCGACCTGACCTGCGACATCGTCATCGATCCCTCGATGGCGCCCCCAGCCGCGGCCGCCCCGGCGGCAAAGACCTATACGGTCCAGCCGGGGGACACGCTCTCGAAGCTCGCGAAGCAGTTCTACGGCAACGCCGGCGCCTACATGAAGATTTTCGACGCCAACAAGGACCAGCTCACCGACCCGAACCTCATCAAGGTGGGACAGGTGCTCAAGATCCCCAACGCCTGAGCGGACGTTTTCCTGAAAGGAGAGGGGCCATGACCACCAGAGCCATGTTCACGGCCGAGGAGTGGAACCTGCTCAGGATCCTGCCCGCCCTGGTCTCGAGCGGGGTGTCGGCCGCCGATCCCAGCGGCATCATCGGCGCCGTGAAGGAGGCGGCGGCCGGGGCGACGGGATGGATCGGGTCGCTCAGGCAGGGGGCGGGGCATGAACTTCTTGCCGCGATGCTGGAGGACCGGAGCACCCCGGGGACACCCGATCCGAAAACGCTCCTGGGCGAGGGGGACCGCCGGCAGCAGATGGAAAACCTCAAATCCGCCGTGCTCGCGCGCATCGGCGAGGCGATGGAACTGCTCGGGGGCAAGGCGGCGCCGGAAGAGGCCGCAGCGTACCGGCACCTGATCCTGGAGGTGGCCGAAAAAGCCGCAGGCGCCGCAAGGGAAGGAGGATTTTTGGGATTCGGCGGCGAAAGGGTGAGCGGGGCGGAGCAGGCCTTCCTCGACGATGTGAAGAATGCGCTCGGGCTGGCCTGAGGCCGGCGCCATTGCCGCACGGGGGACCGTTCCGGGCCCCCGTGCGGCCGGGGTTCAGTCGATCTTCTTCATTCCCCGCAATTCCATGTAGCCCTGCGTCTGGTAGACGCCGTTGAAGTAAGGCGCGAGCTGAAGCGCGCTGAAGAGCAGCGGCTTGCCCACCCTGCGGATGTCGCAGGGATTGTGTTCCAGTCCCGCCGGGATGTAGAGCACCGTCGCCTTGGTGATGATGTGCCGTTCGTACTCCTTGCCCATGAAGTACTCGATCTCGGCGTCGAAAGAACCCGCCAGGTCGGGCAGGGTCGAACCGAGGAAGAAGAGGTATTCGTCCGTGTCGTGGTGGTGCGATTCCATCTCCAGCCGGTAGGGCTTTGTGAAGATCTGCCACCCCATGTTGATCTTCGCCCCCGGGAGGTCGCTGTCTCCCCGGAAATAGGCCTGGGGGCCGGGAACGATGTCGGGCACGATCGTGTTTTCCCGGAGCCTGGTGCTGAACAGGTGGTCGTACTTGCTCCCCTCGGTCCCCTTGGGCCATGGCGGAGGGTTTTTGAAAAACGCCGATTCGGCCTTCTTGGGGGCGGGCGCCTTGGCGTCCTGAGCCGCCGCGGCCGGCGCGGCCATCTGGGCCAGGGCCGTCGCCATCGCAAACCCCGCGGTTCCCGCGGTGATTTCCTGGAAGAACGCCCTGCGGCCCGGTTTCTCGTCTTTGGTCGAACTCATGATGTTTCTCCTTTTGCGCAAAAGATGACCCGGCGAGTCTAACATTGATTGTGCGTCCCCGGGCAATCTTTTTGCTTCGTGTGCCCGCCGGGGAGGAAGCCGGCAAGCCCCAGCAGGATGCAGAAGGCCGCCAGGGGCCACATGACGCCGAAGCCGAAACGCTGGCTCACGACCCCCAGCAGGAAGGAGCCGATCGCGACCCCCGCATCGAACCCGGCGTAGTAGGTGCTGACGGCCAGCCCGCGTTCCTCGGGCCCGACCCGGTCGATGAGCAGGGCCATGGTGGCCGGCTGGGCCGAGCCGAACCCGAACCCGAACAGGGAGGCGGAGAGTACGAACAGGGCCGTCCCGTGGGCCAGCGGCAGGAGGGCCAGGGCCGCGGCGCCCAGCACCAGGCCGGGCACGATGGTGACCGCCCGGTTGTAGCGGTCGGACAGGCGGCCGGCGGCGATGCGGCAGACGATGAGGGCCAGCGCCTGGATCATGAAGTAGAACCCGGGGTTTGGAAACCCGCGGGTGCGGGCGAAGATGGCGATGAAGGCGCTGACGGCCCCGAACCCCATCCCCATGCAGAGGGCCATCCACGCGACCGGCAGGGCCCGGACCGACACCAGCCCCGTGCGCAGCGACCAGCGGGCGTGCGCAGGGTCGCCCGGCGCGCGCCGCTCACGCGTGAAGAGCGAGATGAAGAAGGCGGCGAAAGCCAGCCCTCCCGAAAAGTAGAAGAGGCGGTGAAACCCGATCGTGTCGATCAGCAGAAAGCCGACGGCCGGGCCGATGATCAGGCCCACGGCCTGCGCGGCCGCAAACAGCCCCACGGCCTCCCCCCGGCGGGCGCGCGGGGCGATGTCGGCGATGTAGGCGTTGCTCGCCGTGGTGTAGCAGCTCAACCCGAAGCCGTGCACGAAGCGCCCGACGAGCAGAAGCGGGATCGACCCGGTCAGGAAATAGATGACGCTGGCGAACCCGTAGCACGAAGTCCCGACCAGGATCAGGGGCCGCCGGCGCCAGGCGTCGGTCAGCCACCCCATCAGCGGGCGGAAAAGGAGGGCCGTCAGCGCGAGGGCCCCGCTCACCATGCCCGCGTCGGTCTGGCTCCCGCCGAGGCTGATGACGTAGACGGGCATGGTGGCCACCAGCATCTGCATGCCGAAGGAGTTGGTGAAATTGGCCAGTGCCGTCAGGACGAAGTCCCGCGCCAGCAGCCGGTCCCTCGCATCTGGAATCTCCCCCGAACCGGGGGCCGGCCCGTGAACCGTTCCGTTGTCGTCCGTCATCCCGGCCATGATTCCCAATCATAGCAGAGGGGCGCGCCTCCGCCCGGGGAGGGAGCAAAAAAAAAGCCGCGGACCCGGGGGATTCCGGATCCGCGGCTGGTTTGTCCCGCCCGGGCGGCCGGGCTATTTCCAGTCGTCCACCTTGGTGCCGCGGCCGACGCCGAAGTCGGTGACGAACCAGGTGGTCTGCCCCTGTCCCGCCACGACGATGTTCACCTGTCCCGCCTGCAGCGGCTTCATCATCGTTTCCGGGTCCTGCTTGCGCTGGGAGGCGAAGGGCTCCAGGCCCTGCATGGCCATGGAGGAATACATCGTGGAGATGACGCCGTTGCCCCAGTAGGAACCCACGGTCTTCTCCACGTTCTCCGCCAGCCACTTGCTCAGGTCGCGCTTGGTCGAGAACCCCTGGGCGTCCTTGAGAATGCCGGCGACCTCCGGGGTCATGATGACCGTGGCCCCCATCCCGGTCAGCGACCGCATGTAGTCGCGGATCAGGTGCTGCGGCGGGTAGTGCAACTGGACCTCCCCGACGCTCGAGATGTAGCTCCAGCCCGTGCCCACCGTGACGATGCTGTCGGCGGGCTTGAACCCCTTCAGCACGTGGGTGGGTTGCCACCCGGCCGGCAGGGCTTCCTCGTTCTCGGCGATGCAGAGGTTGTTGTACTGGATGTTGCTTCCCAGCCCGCTGAACGTCGTCTTGCCCGAATGGAGGTTCCCCGCCGTCTTCGACAGCAGGGTGTAGGCGCGGCCCACCACGCTGTTAACCTCGCTGTGGGGCCCCATGACGTTCAGGCCGTAGTTCATCTTGAGCTCGTTCCGGACCGGGCCGTTGACCAGGATCATGTTGGCCATGGAACTGGTCGAGTTGCCGAACGGCACCGCCGTCGAAACGGCGAGGATCAGGGGGAAGTGCGCCGGTTTGGCCCCGGCCATCACCGCGCAGACGGCCACTTTTTCCACCGTCATCGCCCGGGCTCCGCCGGGCCAGTTGATGACCTTCACAACCTCGTCCGGCTTGCGGCTGGTCCCCTTGAGCATGGCGGCCACCCGCTCCTCGGTCGGCAGGATGATCGGGTTGTAGTCGGTCCAGTCCATGTCCTTGAAGAGCTGCTGCAGGTTGTCCTCGGTGTCCGCCTTGAGCAGCCGCGGTTCCGGACGCGCCTCCGGGGGTTTCCCGGAGATCTTTTCCTTTTCGGTCAACGGCTTGGTCCAGGCGTCGACGATCGCCTGCATCATCGGTTTCCCGGTGACGACGTCGTTGCGCTCGAACACGTAGCTGTGGGCCACCGACCGGGGCTGGCCGGCGACCGGGAACGGGAAGCCCACGTAGCGGATCGGCATCCCGTTGGTATACTCGAAATCGTACCCCCTCGCGTAGTTGACGACATTGGCGCCCGCGGCGCCGATGGTGGGGATGTTCATCTGTTCCAGGGTTTTGGCATGTTGGCTCACGGCCGACGTACAGCCATCTCAACCCGATATGCCGACCAGGGCGGCGTTTCCGTTCTTGGCGATTTCCTTCCAGAGGGCGGGGTCATCCTGGGTGTACATGCCCGCTTTTCTCTTGATGACGATCTTCGCGCTGGGAATGTTCTGCGCGAACCAGGACTGGATTTCCTCGAACACGCTGTAGGCGGCTTCGGGCCCCCCCCAGCTGATATCCACCAGGTAAATCGTTTTCCCTTCGAGCGTGTCCAGGCGCGGGGAGAGCGGGATGCGGTCCACCATCTTGCTCTCGATGGCCGGATTCAGGACCGTGATCAGCGGCCCCGACGCGCCCTTGCCCTGCTGGGCGGGGAGCGGGGCCAGCCCGGCGAATGCCAGGGCCGCCGCGATCGTTAAGGTGATGCCTGTCAAAATTCGCTTATTCTTCACGTTTTCCTTCCCTTCCGATATATGGCGATCGGTCACCCGGCGGGGGCCGCCGGTGAACGTGTCCTCGATCCGACCTCTTTTAACACAATATCCCCTTTTCGTACAAGGGGAAACGGGCGTCCGGGGGCGGCGGAAGTCCGTGGTCCTCACTCCCTGGGGGCCAGCCGCAGCCGGACCACCTCTTCCGCCGCCTCGACGAGCCGGTCGAGCCCGTCGCGGCAGAGCGCGCTGACGGCGACGGCCTCGTAACGCCGGCACAGGGCTTCGAGCAGTCCGGGGGGGACCCGGTCGGCCTTGTTCAGGACCGTGAGCTTCGGGATGGCCCCGAGCTCCAGCTCCCCGAGGACGCGGTTGACGGCTTCCATCTTGTTTTCCAGGTTCGGGTCGGCGGCGTCCACGACGTGCAGCAGCAGGTCCGCGTCGGCCAGTTCCTCGAGGGTGGCGCGGAAGGCCGTAACGAGGTCCGGGGGGAGATCGCGGATGAAGCCGACGGTGTCGGTGATGATGACCTCCCCCTGGCGCGGGAAGCGCAGCCGGCGCGAGGTGGGGTCGAGCGTGACGAACATCTGGTCGGCCGCCGCGATGCTGCTTCTGGTCAAGGCGTTCAGCAGGGTGCTCTTTCCCGCGTTGGTGTACCCGATGATGGAGAGGACGGGAAGCCCCTGGCGCATGCGGCGCCGGCGGCGGACCCCCCGCTGCCGGGAGAGTTTTTCGATCTCCTTTTCCAGGTGGCGGATCCGGCTGCGGGCGCGGCGGCGGCCGATCTCGAGCACCGTCTCCCCGGGCCCCCGCCCGCCGATGCCGCCGGTCAGGCGTGACAGCCCGGCATCCTCCTCCGTCAGGCGGGGGAGGGAGTACTTCAGCTGCGCCAGTTCCACCTGCAGCTTGCCGTCGCGGCTGCGGGCCCGCTGGGCGAAGATGTCGAGGATGAGCTGGGTGCGGTCCACGGCCTTGAGCCCCGTGGAGTCCTCGAACGCGCGCGCCTGCGCCGGCTTGAGGTCGATGTCGAACAGGACCGTGTCGGCCCCGCGCCTCATGGCGGAAAGGGCGAGGGCGCGGAGCCGCCCCTGACCGACGATGGTGCGGGGGTGGATCTTTCCCCGGGCGAGCTGGATGGTCTCGGCGATATCGGCCCCCGCCGCCTTCGCGAGTTCGGTGATTTCCAGCCTGGTGTTTTCCCCCGGCGCCGTGACCAGGAGCAGGGCGCGTTCCCGCTCCGGCTGGTCCGCCCGCGCCGCCGTCATCCGGGAGAACTCGCTTTCCAGGGCGCGGATTTCCTCCTCCGGGTCGAAATCGAGACTGTAGACGTCGCGCGCCGTGATGGTGCGGAAGGGCTCGGCCGGTGAGGGGGCGCCATCCTGGACGGGGAGGATGTGGGCGAGTTCGATCGCCCCCGCGGTCCCGTCCTCCCCCACCTGCACGGCCGCGACCAGGTCCAGGCGGAGCAGGGCGAGGTCGGTCAGGTCGTCCTGGGTGAGCCGTTCGCCGCCGAGGTGGGTGTGGACCAGGCGCAGCCCCCGGAAGCGGCCGGTCCCCCCCCGCAGCCTCCCGATGTCGGGAAGCTCCAGGCGCTGCGCGTCCCCGAGGATCACGCTGCGCACGACGCCGTCGCGCGACAGGAGCACACCCACCTGCCGGCCGAGTTCGGCCGAGACGGAGGCCAGGTGGCGCGCCAGCTCCGGGGAAACGACCTGCCGGGGGGACACCCGGCGCCGGAAGGTGCGCTCGAGCGCGCTCCGCTGGGAGGGTTTCAGACCCTGGGTGTTGCCCGCTATCGACTGGATGATGTCCCCCTTTCCGGTCCAAGGCCTTGATTATAGCAACATTCGCCGGCAGGGGGGGCTCGGGCCCGACTTTTTTGCGCCGTCGCCGCAAAATTCCGGCTCAAAAGCCGGATGCCGCATTAGATATCCTGAGGGGACCGGATATGCTTTTTCGCGTGCAGTCGGCGGCCGTTTTCGGGATCACCGCCTACCCCATCTGGGTGGAGGTCGATTTCGAGTCGGGGAAGAAGCCGAAATTCAAAACCGTGGGCCTTCCCGACGCCGCGGTGCGGGAAAGCCACCAGCGGGTCAAGGCGGCGCTGCGCAACTGCGGTTTCGCCGTTCCGTCGAAGAACATCACCATCAACCTGGCGCCGGCCAACCTGAAAAAGGAGGGTTCGGCCTTCGATCTTCCCATGGCCGTCGGCATCCTGGGGGCGGCCGGTTTCGTGTGCCCCCGGGACCCGGCGTCCTGCCTCTACACGGGGGAACTCTCGCTCGACGGCAGTGTCCGCCCGGTCCGGGGGGCGCTCCCCATGGCCTCGATGGCGCGCGAGGAGGGGATCGCATCCCTGGTCGTTCCCGAGGCGAACGCGCCCGAGGCCGCGATCGTGGAGGGGGTCCGGGCCTTTCCCGTCCGGAACCTGCTCGAGGTCGTGGCCCTGCTCAACGGGGAGCGGCAGTGGATCGCCCACACGGTCGATCGCGCCCGGCTGATGGAGTCCCCCCCCTCCCCCGAGGCCGATTTCCGGGACGTCCGGGGGCAGTACCAGGCCAAGCGCGCCATGGAGGTGGCGGTTTCCGGCGGGCACAACGTCCTGCTCGTCGGGGTCCCGGGTTCGGGAAAGACCATGCTGGCCCGCCGTCTGCCGACCATCCTGCCGCCGATGAGTTTCGACGAAGCCATCGAGACCACCAAGGTCCATTCGGTCGCCGGGTTGATTTCGGACCGGGGGGGATTGATCTCCCGCCGCCCCTTCCGCGCCCCTCACCACACCGTTTCGGCCGCCGGCCTCGTCGGGGGGGGCGCCATCCCGCGGCCGGGCGAAGTCAGCCTGGCCCACAACGGCGTGCTCTTCCTGGATGAACTGCCGGAATTCCCCCGTCAGGTGCTCGACCTGCTGCGGCAGCCGCTCGAGGACGGGGAAGTCTCCATCGCCCGCGCGGCCGGCACGCTGACCTTTCCCGCCCGCTTCCTGCTGGCCGCGGCCATGAACCCCTGTCCCTGCGGGTACCGGGGCGACCGGCAGCACGAATGCTCCTGCACGCCCCCGATGATCCAGCGCTACCTCGGGCGCGTGTCGGGACCCCTGCTCGACCGCATCGACCTGCATGTCCAGGTGCCCGCGGTTCCCTACCGGGAACTGGCCGGGGAAGGGGAACGGGAGGATTCCCGGACGGTGCGCGAACGCATCGTGAACGCTCGGAGGATCCAGCGGGAGCGGCTCGGGGAATGCGGCGTCGCGTACAACGCCCAATTGGCGCCGCGTCTCCTGCGCCGGTTCTGCCGGCTCGATTCCGGGGGTGAGAAACTGCTGGAGAATGCCGTCACGCGGATGGGGCTGTCGGCCCGGGCCTACGACCGGGTGTTGCGGGTCTCGCGGACCCTGGCCGATCTCGAGGGGATCGGGGAGATCCAGCCTCGCCACGTGGCCGAAGCGATCCAGTACCGGACGCTCGACCGCAGGGTCGATTAGGATGGGGCGTCCCCGGCTCGTCAGGCCACGATCTTCTCGGCCCTGCACGGCTGGGGGATGAAAAGGGCCTCGTCGCGGTCGCGCGCGATCTGGTACACCGCGTCGCGGCAGATGGGGCACCGATCCAGATGCTCCAGGACCTCCAGCTTGTCATCGAGTTCCAGCTTGTCTTCGAGCAGAAGCACCAGGTTACGGAAACTGCAGGTTGTCATGCCCCCCTCCCTTTCGCGCCGGCGCGGCGGTGATTTCGAAATGGGGCCCGGGGCGGGGAATCTCGTCCCCGCGCGGCTCTCCGGTCCCAAGCCTATTCAACGTTTCTTCGGCCCCGCGATCAATCCGCCAAAATACCCAATTTCGTATGCGTAGTAGTGGCCAGAAGGCAGTACGTACTATTACCTATCGGCACCGTTTCCGGGGAGGTTGACAAAAATCGCGCCGCGGGTTCCTTCGGGCGGGAGGGTCGGGGAGGCACAAAAAAACCCGCGGGACCAGGCTTGGCCTCTGCCCCCGCGGGCTTCTGACGATCCGTGGGTTTTCCGGGCCCCGCCGCCGTGAGGGGAGCGGCCCGGCGAAACGCCTATTCCTTTACGCAGGAATCGGTCGGGCACACCGATGCGCACATCGGCTCGTCATGGACGCCCTTGCATTCGGTGCACTTTTCAGGAGCGATGTAATAAAAGTCCTGGGAAAGAGCCGGTATGGTCTTGCCCTCGAATTCATAATCCTCGCCGCCCGCAAAAATCGCCTCGTTGGGGCATTCCGGCTGGCACGCGCCGCAGCTGATGCAGGTATCCGTTATCTTCAGGGCCATTGTGTGTCATCCTCCAGCGAATAAACAGTCCTCTGTCAAAACCGGCTTCATAGTAGCACGGAACCGCAGGGAGCGCCGAATGTTTTTCCCGCTCTTGCGGCCTCCGGCCGCGCTCGCGCGCCGTCCCCGGACCCAATTCCAGGATGGGGAAAACCCCGCTCGTGTGGTAGGCTGAAGGGCGGTATCTGAGCCTGGAGACAACGCATGAAGGCAGCCCTTCTGGTCGGCCCGGAAAAGATCGAAATCGGGGAGGCGGACCCGCCGCCGCTCGGGGACGGGGAGGTCCGGATCCGGCCCGTCCTGGCCGGGATCTGCGGGACGGACATTTCCATTTACCTGGGGCACCGGCCGGCGCCCTATCCCTTCATCCTCGGGCACGAGGTCATGGGCCGGGTCGCGGCCGTGGGCGCGGGGGTCGGGGCCCTGCGGGTCGGCGATCGCGTGATCGTCGAGCCGAACTACCCCTGCGGGGAGTGCCCCCTGTGCCGGAGGGGTCGGGGGGCCGTCTGCGCCCGCAAGGGGAGCATGGGGGTAAACCTGCCGGGCTGTTTTTCCGAATACGCCACGGCCCCCGCGGAGTTCGTCTGGAGGATCCCCGACGGGGTCTCCGACCGGGACGCGGTCACGATCGAGCCCCTGACGGTGGCGCTTCACGGCCTGCTCCAGTCGGGCATCGGGAAGGGGGACACGGCGGCCGTGATCGGGTGCGGCGTGATCGGCCTCCTCCTTGTCCACTCCGCCGCGGCGATGGGGGCCCGGGTGCTTGCCCATGACCGGATCGAGCACAAGCGCGAACTCGCCCGGGCGATGGGGGCCGCGATCGTCTCAGGGGGCGAGGACGCCGCCGGACTCTGGGAGCGCGAGGGGGTCACGGCCGTGTTCGAGTGCGCGGGGGCGGGCGCGACGGTGGAGCTGGCGCTGTCGGCTGCGCCGCGGGCGTCCGAGGTGATCCTGCTCGGGCTTTCCGCCGAGCCGGCCGGTTTCCTCCCGATGCGGCTGGTGCGGGAGGGGATCCAGGTGCGGACCTCGATGATCTACGACCACCCGGAGGATTTCGGCCAGGCGATCGACCGGGTCGCCTCCGGGGAGCTCGAGCCGGCACGCGTTGTCACGCGCTCCTTCCCCTTCGAATCGCTGGGGGAGGCGCTCCGGGTGGCGGCCCTGGGCAACGAGGGGAAGATCCTGATCGCGATGGAGTAGGGCCCGGGGAGAGGGAGGCAAAGTGACGTACCGCATACTGCTGATCCATGGACCGAACCTCGACCTGCTCGGGGACCGGGAGCCGTCCCATTACGGGACGATGAAGCTCGAGGAGATCAACGCCCGGATGGAGCGCATCGCCGAACAGCAGGGCGCCCTGCTGCGTGCGCTGCAATCGAACAGCGAGGGGGCGCTGATCGACGCGATCCACGACGCCCGGCTCTGGGCCGACGGCATCGTCATCAACCCGGGGGCCTACACGCACTATTCCTACGCCCTGCGCGACGCCCTGGCCGCCGTCCGGCTGCCGGCCGTCGAGGTGCATCTCTCCAACGTGCATGCGAGGGAGGAGTTCCGCAGGATCTCCGTGATCGCGCCGGTGGTGACGGGAACCGTCGCGGGGCTGGGGTGGCGCGGCTACGCGGCCGCCCTCGAGGCCCTGCTCGGCCTGCTCGCGGACGGGCGGGAGGGTCAGTCCTGATTTTCCGGCGGTCCCGGAAGCGGGACTCCCAGCTCCCGAAGCAGCTCCAGGAGGCGCCGGGCCGCCTGCTCGACGCCGAGGCCCGTCGTGTCCAGGGTGATATCGGCCTGCGCGTAGGCCGGGGCCCGCTCCTCCAGAAGCGCGCGGACCCGTCGCTCCCGGTCGTCGGCCCGCAGCATCGGCCGGTCGTCCCCTCGCCCGGCGCGCTCGAGGATCGCACCGACATCGGCCGTCAAGGTGACGATCACGCCCGAACGACGGAGCCGGTCGAGGTTCCCCGGATCAACGACGGTGCCCCCGCCGGTGGCGATGACGAGGCCGGTTTCCCCCGCCACGCGCTCCACCATGCGCCGCTCCAGGGCGCGGAACGCCGGCTCCCCGCGGGAGGCGAAGATCTCGGGGATGCTCACCCCCTCCTCCTCTTCGATCGCGGCGTCGAGATCGAGGAAGCGGTACCCGGCCAGCTCGCCCAGCCGTCTCCCCACCGAGGATTTTCCGGTCGCCATGAACCCGCAGAGAACGATGTTGCTCCGCTCTTTCATCCCGCCCCTCTCCGGCGGCGCGTCCCGCGCCGGCCGCAAAGGGACCATTGTCGGCCTTCGGGGCTTCCTTGACAAGGAGCGAGCGCAAAATTTATAGTCATGGTTTTCCGCAAAGGACCCCGATGAAGCGTTCCCGATGGATCGGCATCGCCGCGGCCGTCGCCGTGGCCCTCGTCATCGCTCTCATCCCCGCCTCCGCGGGGCTCGCCGCCGGCGCCCGGCCGGTGCTGGCCGTGTCCGCCCTGGCGATCGCCCTCTGGCTGTTCCAGTCCATGAACAACGGCGTCGCCTCCATCCTCATGATGGGGCTCATGGTAGCCGTCGGGGTGAAGCCCCAGCTGGTCCTGAGCGGGTTTTCCAGCCCCCAGTTCTGGATCCTCCTGTGCGTCCTCTACTACGGGTGCGCCATGCAGAGGACGGGACTGGCCGGAAGGCTCTCCTATTACGTGCTGACGCTCTTCCCGGGGACGTACGCCGGGATCCTCGCCGCCCTTTTCGTCATCGGGTCGGTGCTGGCCCTGGGCATCCCCTCGATGACGGTGCGCACGGCCATCATGGTGCCGATCGCCTGGGCGCTGGTGCAGTCGCTGGGCCTCGCGCCCCGCAGCCGCGGCTGCGCCCTGATCATGCTGACATCGATCGAAATGGCCGTCATCCCGGGGACCGCCCTCCTTTACGGGTCCCTGTTCGGGCCCTTCGTGGAATCGGTGTTCCAGACCCGGCAGATCCCGATCGCGTTTCTCGAGTACGCCAGGGTTATGGCGGTCCCGACGCTGCTGTTGTGCGGACTGGTGCTGGCGGTCAACCCGCTGGTGCTCCGGCCCGAAAAGCGACTCGAGGCATCCCCCGCGTTCGCCAGGGAAAGGCTCCGGGCCCTCGGGCCGCTTTCGCGCCCGGAATGGATCACGGCCGCCGTGGTCGTCCTGTCCATCGCCTTCTGGGCCGGCGACCGCGTCCACCACCTGCCCAGTTTCCTGGCCGGCATGTTCGGGATGGCCGTCCTGGCCCTGGCCGGCATCCTGCGCGACGAGGATATCGGCGGCGGAGTCTCCTGGACGCTGCTCCTGTTTCTAGGGGGGATCTTCGGGCTGGCCAACATCATCCAGGAATACCGGATCACCGACTGGCTGACGGGCTACATCGTTCCCGCGGCACAGGCCCTGGCCTCGAGCCCCCTGGTCGTGCTCCTGGTGGCGGCGCTGGCTTTTCTGCTGCTGCGCTTTTTCGACCCGACGGGCTTCATCGCGATTCCGGTGCTCTTTCTGCCCGTGGCCGATGTCATCGGCGCAGACGCCATCCCCCCGCTGGTGCTGGTCGCCCCGCTTCTGCTGGCGACCTCCCCCTTCTGGCTTTCCCATCAGAATTTCTGGATCGCCATGGGGGAGGGGATGACGTCGGGCGAGGCGTTCAGCGCTGGGCAGCGTGCGCGTCTCGCCAGCGTCTACGGCGCCATGGTGCTGGTGGCCCTGGTGCTCAGCTTCGGGTACTGGAAGCTGATCGGCGCCCTCTAATCCGGCTGGCGACCGGCCCGAGACAGCGCCTTCCCGCCCCGGCGCACCTTGACCATTTCCGCGGCGATGGCCAGCGCGATCTCCTCGGGGGATTCCGCCCCGATATCCAGGCCGATGGGGGCGTGCACCCTCCGGAGCCGTTCCTCCGGGATCCCCTCCTCGTCCCGGAACCGGAGAAAGCAGGCCTGGATCCGCCGCCGGCTGCCGATCATCCCGATATATCTGGCCGGGCTGTCCAGTACCTTCCGGAGACAGGGTTCATCGTACTGGTGACCGCGGGTGATCAGCACGATGTAGGTCTGGGGCGTGATGTCCATGCCGCCCAGCGTCTCCGCCATGTCGCCGACCAGGACGGCGTCCGCTTCCGGAAATCTCTCGCGGTTGGCGTAGACGACCCGGTCATCGAGAACGGTGACGTGATAACCCAGGGTCTTCGTGAACCGCACCAGGGGGATGGCCAGGTGCCCGGCGCCGACTATGACGGCCCGGCGCATGGCGGTGATGACGTCGAAGAAGAGGTCGGCGCGTCCCCCCGTCCCCCCGGGTTCGATCGTGATTCTCCGGCTCTGTTCCAGTTCGAGCCGGACCGCCGCTTCCTTCAGGATGCCCCGGAGCAACTCGGGGTGGACGATGTTTCCGGCCAGCACGGACCCGTCGCGCACCAGGCATTTGTCGCCCGGGGCCGCGCCCTCGATCCCGTCGGCCTCAAGCAGGGTCACCAGTACCGCCGCCTCGCCCCGCGACGAGATTTCGGTCAGGGGGGCGATCAGCTCCCGGCACCCGGCCCGGGTGTCTTCGGGGTCCCAGGGGTCGATGAAGGCGTCGAGGACTCCGCCGCACACGGCGGGGCTGTTCGAAGCGATGTCGTCCATGAGTTCCACCTTCACGAGCGCGGGCCTGCGGGTTCGGATCGACTGGATCGCCTCGCGGCGCACCTCCGCCTCCCCGCACCCCCCTCCGATGGTTCCCATGATGTCGCCTGAGGCGGTAACCACCATTTTGGCCCCGATCTCCCTCGGCGTGGAGCCGATGGTGGACACGATCGTGGCGACCGCGAGTGTTTCCCCCGACTCCAATCGCTGCTTTATCCGGTCATACATAATCGCCGCTCCTGTCGAGTGTCGCTCCCTCCCATGCCGGAGGAGCCCTTATTCTTTACATCATAAAAGGGATTGGGGCCAGTCCATTCTGGCCCCGGATTCTTCCGGTCCCCGGGTCCTGCGGCGGCGGAAGGAAGGCGGCGCTGCGGCGGAGGGGGCGCGTCAGTCCAGCAGGTGGAGGGCCCTGGCCTTGAGCAGGAGGTACACCCGCAGGCCCGGCTCGAGTTCGAGGATGCGGACCGTGGCCGGGGTGACGCTGACCTTGAAGTCCACCCCGCAGGAAACAATGAGTTCCGCCCGGTCCATCTCCCGGAGGATGTGGTGGATCACTCCCTCGAGCACGTTGCGGGCGCTGGTCTGGGTGATCCGTTCGCGCGATACCAGGATGTCTTCGGAACGGATGCCGACGGTCACCCGGCTGCCCGGGGGAAGGCCGCAGTAGGCGGCTTCGATCCTGCACGAACCCAGTTCGATGGAGGTGATGCCGTCCTCCGGGTGATGGCCGAGGACCCGGCCGATGAAAATGTTCTCCGCACCGACGACCCTCGCCACCGGGGCGGTCCTGGGGGCGTTGAAGATTTCGAGCGGCGCGCCCTCCTGGACGATCCGTCCCTCGTCGATCACCAGCATGTTCTTTCCCAGGCGGATCGCCTCGGTGTGGTTGTGGGTGACGTACACGAACGGGATCCCCGACCTCTTCTGGATCTGTGCGATCTCCTCGACGAGGAGCGACCGGGTGGAGACATCCACGGCCGAAAGGGGCTCGTCCAGGAGCATGATCGCGGGGTCCGCCGCCAGCGCGCGCGCGAGTGCCACCCGCTGCTGTTCCCCCCCCGACAACTGGCCGGGGTGCCGGTCCGCCGTCTTCGCGATCCCCAGCAGCGACAAGAGCTCCCGCGCCCGGTCCCGGGGCGACCGCCCCTCCCGCCCGCGCGCGCCGTAGAGGACGTTGTCGAGGGCCGAAAGGTGGGGGAAGAGGCGATGGTTTTGAAACACGTACCCCACCCGCCGTTTCCGCATGGGCAGGCGGACGCCCGAGGCGGAGTCGAAGAAGAGGGTGTCGCCGAGCGAGATCCTCCCCTGGTCCGGATCCATGATTCCCGCGACGGTGCGCAGGATGCTGGTTTTGCCGGCGCCCGAGGCTCCGAAGAGCACCGTGATCCCGTCCCCGGCCCGGAAATGAACGTCGATGACGGGACCCCGGCCGTCGCGGGGTCCCAGGCGTTTCCGGATGCGCGCGTCCAGCACGGGTCAGCTCCTCGGCGCCGGGCGCGACAGACGGTTGGTGAGGTAGACGACGGTGACCGATATCCCCGTCAGGATCAGCGCCAGCCACTTCGCGGTGGCGTCCTCCCCGCCCGCCACGGCCTCGTAAATGGCCAGCGGCATCGTCTGGGTCTTCCCCTGGATATTGCCCGCCAGCATCAGGGTCGCGCCGAACTCCCCGAAGGCGCGCGCGAAACTGAGGATGACACCGGCCAGAATCCCCCTGCCGGCCAGGGGGAGGGTGATGCGGAAGAAGGTTTCCGGTTCGCTCTTGCCCATCAGCAGGGAAGCGGTTTCATACTCGGGGTCGACGCTTTCGATCGCCGCCCGGGCGGATTTGATCATCAGCGGCAGGGCGACCACGGTCGAGGCGATGACGGCGGCGACCCAGGTGAAGGTGACGGTCCAGCCGGTCAGGGCATAAAGCGGCTCCCCCAGCACTCCCCGCCGGCCCAGGAGCAGGATGAGGTAATACCCGGTCACGGTCGGAGGGAGCACCATCGGCAGGGTGAGCAGGGCGTCGAGCAGTTCCCTGCCGCGGAACCGGCGCTTGGCCAGCAGGTAGGCGAAGGCGGTGCCCACGATGGCGATGACGACGGTGGCGATGCTGACCACGAGGAGCGAGAGCCGGAGCGATTGGACGATCATCGGTCAGTGTATTTCGAGAAACCCGTGTTTTCGGAGGACCGCCTGCCCGGCCGGGCTCGTCGCCAGGTCGATGAAAAGGCGGGCTTCATCCGGGGCGCCTGTCCCCTTCACGGCCGCCATCGGGTAGACGATGGCGTTGTGCGTCCCGGGAGGGGCCTTGGCCACGGTGCGGACCTTCCCCGAAGCGACGGCGACATCCGAGGAATAGACGATCCCCGCGTCCACCTCCCCCCGGGCCACGTAGTCCAGCACCTGGCGCACATTTTCCGCCAGGATGAAGCGCGGCTCGAGCCGGTCCCACAGGCCGAGCTGCCCGAGCGTTTCCCGGGCATACTGGCCCGCGGGCACCGTTTTCGGGTTCCCCAGGGCGATTCTCGCGACGCCGGGCCTTCCGATGTCGGTGAACGCGGAGAGCCGCGCGCGCGGGCCGGCGGGCTCGATGAGGACCAGCTCGTTGCGCGCGAAGTCTCTCCGGGTATCGGGGAGGATCAGGCCCCTGGACTCGAGTGCATCCATCTGCCTGGCCGACGCGCTGGCGAAAATGTCCGCGGGGGCCCCCGCCTCGATCTGCTTCTGCAGCAGCCCCGAGGAGCCCAGGTTGAACCGGACGCGCACCCCCGTCCGCTTTTCGAAGAGCGAGCCGATTTCCCCGAAGGCGTTCTTCAGGCTGACGGCGGTGGACACGATGATTTCCTCCCGGCCGGCCGCGGGGAGGGGCCGGGCGGCGAAGCCCAGGATGGCCGCAAGGAGCAGCGCGGTCTCGATGAAACGTCCTCCCCTCATGGCCTGCCCCCCTTTCCGTCGCACCCCCTGCCTGCCGGGCGCCTGTCTTGCGAAAGAGACAGTGTAAAACAAATGGGCCCGAACTGAAAGCGCCTTTCGCCGGTCCGCCGCCCGGGGCGGGGGCCCGTGTACCCGGGGCGCGGCGACGGGGCTGACACCGCCACGCCCGCCGTGATAGAGTGTGAAGGATGCCGGGGCGTTCGCCCCGGGGCGAAAGAGGCGGTCATGTCCATCGAAAACAATCTTGCAAGGTACCGGCAGAAGCGGGGGCTCTCGGCGATCGAACTGGCCCGGAAGGTCGATGTCAGCCGCCAGACCATCTACGCGATGGAGACGGGGACCTATGTGCCGAACACGCTGGTGGCTCTGAAACTGGCGCGGGTGCTCGAAGTGCGGGTGGAAGACCTTTTCCGGCTGGAGAGCGCCGAAGTCCCGGTCCACACGGAGACGGCCGACCTGCTCCCCTCGGAACAGGAGGCGCAGCCGGGGCTGCCGGTACAGCTGTGCGACGTCGACAACCGCCTTGTCGCCGTATTGCCGGCACCGGCCGCCTGGAGCCTGCCGCCGGCCGACGCGGTCCTCATCGAGGCGGGGAAGCGGCGGCGCCGGGCCAGGGTCCAGCTCTTTCAGGAGGACCGGCAGTATCGCAAGCGGCTGCTGATCGCCGGCTGCGATCCGGGCATCTCCGTCCTCCTGCGCCACCTGCAGCGGGAGGGGGTGGAGGCCGTGGTCGCCTACCGGAACAGTTCGCAGTCGCTCGACCTGTTGAAGCAGTCCCTGATCCATGTCGCCGGTTCCCACCTGCGCGACGCGGCGACCGGGGAATCCAATCTCCCCGCGGTCCGCAGGCAGTTCCCGAAGGGATCGGTCGCCGTCATCTCCTACGCGATCTGGGAGGAGGGGATCGTGGTGGCCCGCGGAAACCCCAAGAAGATCCTGGGGGTGGAGGACATGGCGCGCAGCGACGTGACGATCGTCAACCGCGAGCCCGGTTCGGGCAGCCGCCTCATGCTCGACACCCACCTTCAGCGGGGGGGGGTCCCCCCGGAAAGCGTCAACGGCTACCGGGAGATCGCATCGGGACACCTGCCGGCCGCCTGGCAGGTCAAGAGCGGCCGCGCGGACTGCTGCCTGGCCACCAAGACCTCCGCCTGCGTGTTCGGACTCGGCTTCATCCCCCTGGAGAGCGAGCGCTACGACCTGGTGATCGGGAATCAGAATCTCGGTCACCCGGCCGTACAGATCCTGCTGGACACCCTGGGACGCACCGCCTTCCGCAGGGAACTCGAGGGGCTGGGGGGCTACGACACCCGGATCGCGGGCGATCGGCTGATCTGACCTCATGCCGGCAACGCCGTTCGGGCCGCCGCAATTTTGGGGGTTACCAGGATGAAAAGAGGGTCCTTGTGCATGCTGGCGGTGTTGGCGGGCATCCTGCTGGCGGCCGGATGCCGGACCGGGCCGGAGGAGCGCTACGCCCTGAAGGGGCGCGTGGTGGCCTCCGACCCTCCGGCCGGGCGCGTGACGGTGGCGCACGAAGCGATTCCGGGCTTCATGGACGCGATGACCATGCCTTTCCGCGTGCGGGACGGGTGGGCGCTCGAGGTGCTCTCCCCGGGGCAGGAGATCGAGGCCACCCTGGTGGTTGCCGGGGAGCGCTCCTGGCTCGAGGGGATCCGGATCTCGGAGACGAAGAGTTCGGGGGACACCCTGGTTACGAGCCCCGGTCCCCGGATCGGGGCGGAGGTCCCCGACTTCGGGCTCCTGGACCAGGACGGCCGGCGGATCGGGCTCGCCGGGTATCGCGGCCGGCCGCTGCTCGTGACCTTCATCTACACCCGCTGCCCCCTGCCGGACTACTGCCCCCGGACCAGCGGCCACTTCCACCGGATCCACCGGCAGGTCGCGGCGCTCCCGGACGGGAGGAGGCCGCGCCTTCTGACCGTCAGCTTCGACCCGGAATACGACACACCGGAGGTGATGAGGCGTTACGGGCGGCGCTATGTCGCGCCCGGGGCGTTCGGGGAATGGATTTTCGCGACCGGTTCCCCGGAGGAAATCCGGGAGATCGCGGAATGGTTCGGGCTCAGCTACTGGAAGGAATCGGACCAGTTCGTGCACTCGCTCGTCACCGCGCTGGTCGGGCCGGAGGGGAGGCTGGTGCGCCTGTACCCGGGGAATGAATGGACGCCGGAAGAGGTCCTGGCGGAATTCCGGTGACAGCCTCCGTCCTGCTGGGGAAGCACCAGGAAATGCGGGAGCGCCTCGAGAGGCGGTTTCTCGAGATCCAGACGCGTTACGCCTCCAGGATGCGGTGCTCCGGGGGGTGCGCCCGCTGCTGCCGGGGCCTTTTCGACATCCCGCTCCCGGACGCCTTCCTGGTGGCCCGGGCCTTCGGCGCGCTCCCTGCCGAGATCAGGGCGCCCGTGGCCGGCCGGGCCGCCCGGATCCAACGCCGGCTCCTGTCCGAGGCGCCCGGTCTCGATCCCCCTTTCTTCCTGACCTCCCTCTCCGAAGAGGAGATCGACCGGCTGGTGGAAGCGCTGACGGGGACCGCCTGCCCGTTCCTGGACGGCGAGGAACGCTGCCTGATCTACGACTTCCGGCCGCTTGCGTGTCTGCTCGAAGGGATCCCGATGGTCGATCTCTCCGACGGGCTGTTCGGCGACTGGTGCGAGCTGAATTTCCGGGAGGGGGTGTCCGCGGAGATGGAGCGGGACCTGGCGCTCGATTATTACGAAATCGAGGCGGCCGGGAGCGCCCTGTCGGAAGCGCTCGCGCAGCATGTCCTGGGAATCGGGCGGAGGGAAGTCAGGCTCTTCATTCCTTCGATTGTGGCCGGTTACGCGGATTACTGGGCGCCGGCCATGGAGCGGTCTGGATGCCGGGGGAAGACCCTATCGACCGGCGGATGGCGGCCGTAAGCTCCGCGATGGAGCAGCATTTGTTCAAATAGGCCGCCGCACCCGCCAGCAGCATCGCGGACTCCCGCTCCTCCTCCGCGTACACCGACAGCCCGACGACGCGGATTCCGGGCATTTCGGCGCGGATCCGGCGGGTGGCCTCGATGCCGTCGACCCCCGGCATCCCCAGGTCCATGAGGACCACATCGGGCCGCAGCCGGCGCGCCGCTTCCAGCGCGGCGTCACCGTCTCCCGCCTCCCCCACGATCGCGATATCCGGTTCCTGGTTGAGGGAGGATGCGAGCCCGCGCCGCATGACCGGGTGGTCGTCCACCACCAGTACCCGTATGGTGCGGCTGAGCGGAAATGTCCCCGGGGTGTCGTCGAGGGCCATGCGTCACCTTATCCCGGCGGGCGGGGAGCCACGGGCGTCCGCTCCGGCCGGGCCCTTGAACGTATTCTATCAGACGCCCCCGCCCCGGGTCATTCCCAATCTCCCGTCCCCGCCCGCCGTCGGAAAGGGCCCGGAGGCCGATTTCATCCGCCGCCGGCCCCCGGCGGGCGGAAATGGTCGCAGAGCTCCGTCAGGTTCCGGATCAGGAGATCGCACCCGGAGGACGCGAGCTCCTCTTCGGGCCGGAAGCCTCCCAGCACGCCGCAGGTGAAAACGCCCGCCCGCCTCCCCGCCTCGATGTCCACCCGGCTGTCGCCCACCATGACCGATTCCGAGGCGGGGATCCGGCACCGGTGCATGGCTTCCAGCAGCGGCCCGGGATCGGGCTTGCGGTCGGGGGTGCTGTCCCCTCCCAGGATGACATCGAAGCGGCCGGCCACCCCCAGCCCCTCGAGGATGCGCCGGCAGAAATCGGCGGGTTTGTTCGACACCAGGGCGTAGCGGGCCCAGTCGAGCCGCTCGAGGGCTTCCGCGGCGCCCGGGTACAGGTGCGTGCGGTCCAGGAGGTGGCGGCCGTATTCCTCCCGGAACAGCTGCACTCCGCGCGCGGCTTCCTCCGGGAGGGGGGGGCGTCCCGCCGATTCGGCGAGGGCCCGTTCGACGAGGGCCTGCACCCCGTCCCCGACGAAGCTTCCGATCCGCGCGGCGGGGATCGCGGGCAGGTGCAGGCGGCCCAGAGCGAGGTCGAGCGACCTGACGATATCCTCCTGGGAATCGATCAGCGTCCCGTCGAGATCGAACAGGAAGAGACGGCAGGTGCGGGTTCGCCGCGGCGGCATCTAGCGGCTCCCGATCATCGACAGCGCGTGGCCGAGTTCGGGCAGGATGATCGATTCCATCGCCAGCCGGCAGGCCCGGGGGCTGCCGGGCAGGCAGAAGAGGATCTTTCCCCCGACGGAGCCGGCCAGGGCGCGGGAAAGCATGGCCGCGCTCTTCACCTGCGGGTAGCTGAGGAACATGAAGAGGGCGTTGAAACCGGGGAGTTCCTTGTCGAGCATGTCCCTGACCGCCTCGATCGTGACGTCGCTCGGGGCGAGCCCGGTCCCGCCCGTGGTGATGATGGCCTGGATCTTCCCGTTCCGGACCAGCGCGCGCACCGCCGCCCGCAGCCGCCGGCGGTCGTCGGGAAGGACCTTGCGCGCCGTCACCTCATGGCCGCGGCTCTCGAGCAGCTCCTGGATCACGTCCCCGGACCTGTCGCTGGCCAGGGTGCGCGAGGAGGAGAGGGTGATGATCCCTACCCGCGCGCGGATGTCGGCGTGGGCCTTGTGTTCCGCCGCCGAATCCGCCAGTTTTCGTTTTGTCATGGCTCCGCGCTCCCTCCCGTAAAGGGGGCATGATGCCATGCCCCGGCCCGATTTTAAAGCGGGATCGCGCCGGTGCAGAACCTGCGGAGTACGGGCTCGAAATCGGAGCCGGTCAGGATCCGGCGGGAGATATCCTCGACGCGGCGCTCCTCGGCTTCGTCGCACGGGGGGAGGGAGTCCGCGTCCTCCCCCAGGATGCTGCTCAGCCGGACCATGTGGACGATTTCATGGGTGAGGATATAGACGAAAAAGGGGTAGAGGCGGTCGGTGAGCCGTTCCCGCCTGGCCGCGGCCAGGATGCCGGGGTCGTTGAGCTCGATGCGGTAAAAATCGAACAAGCGGTCGCGGTGCGCCTGCTGCACCGGGCGGACCCTCGCCAGCGCTGGGTCCGGCAGGGGTTCCCACTCGGTGTCCTTCTGGGTCAGGAGGTCGTAGCGGAGCTGTTCCCAGCGGAAGGGGGGGATGCGGTAATACTCCATCGTGCGTTCTTCCGCGTCGTTCAGGGCCTCTACCAGCAGGCTTCTCTGTGGATGCGAAAAGGGCATGGCCCCCCCAAAAAGGTCAGACCTTGCTTTCGGAAGCCTTGCTCCCGGCGGCTGCCGGGGACCCGGATTCCGCGGGCTTGGACGGACCCGCGCCCGGGCTGGACGTTTCCGTCCCCGACGGGGAGGAGGAACGCTTGGCGTAGTCGGTGAGGTACCATCCGCTCCCCTTGAGCTGGAAGCTCGAATGGCTGATCAGCTTCTCCACCCTGGCTTTGCAGAACCGGCATTCGGTGAGCGGCTCGTCGGACACCTTCTGGAAAGCCTCGAAAATCTCGCCGCATTTGGTGCACTGGTACTCGTAGATAGGCACGGCCTAAACCTCCATACATTGCTTTGATTGCCGCTGCAAAGATAATATCGGAAAGCCACGGAGTCAAACCCCGGGGAAAGATTTTGCGTCCCGCCGCGGACCGGCGGGTCAGGCCTCGTGCCCGAAGATCTCGGTGCGGAAGAAGCGGACCAGGGCCTCCTTGCGGCGGCGGTCCCCGGCGTGCAGGGGGATCAGGCTCCTGGGCGGCCACCGGAGCAGCGTCATCTCGTATTCCATCGTGAGCCCCCTGCCGGTGAGGTACCAGCAGAAGAGCAGCCCGAACAGCAGCCCCGGGGGGATGAATCCCCCGTCCTCGTTGATCGTGATGCCGAAGACCCCCGGATCGGCCCGGTCGGGGACCATGCGGGCCAGCCGGAGGTAGGTCCTCAGCCCGTCGTCGGAGAGGAAGCTCCTCCTCTCGCCGGGGGGGGCGAGGACGATTTCATAGCGGCGGGAGCCGTTTTGCCGGATCCAGCGGCGCTGACGGACATAGCTCCCCAGCAGCGACTCCCCGAGCGCCACCAGGAGGTCGTCCCGGAGCCTGGAGGGTTGGGACCGCAGGTCCTCGTGCAGGTAGAGAAAGCGGTCCTCCGGGCTGAAATATCCCAGCACGTTGTCCCAGTCGGTGCTCCGGTCCCATTGGACCGCGGGCCGGAGGCGCACCCCCCGGAAGAACTCCAGGTGGCGGCTCCGGATGTCGCGGTTGTCCCACGCGACCTTCATGAACAGATCGCGCAGCCAGGCCGGCTTGAAGACCTTGCCTTCGAGGGCGGTCCGTATGGATTCGAGATGGCGGCAGAGGAGGGGGGCCCGGCCGCCGGGCGCCGGGGGCTTCCGCCCCTCCTTCTTCCGGCGGTGGGGGGGGGCGCCGCGGAGGTTCCACCCCGTCCGTCCCCCGGAATGATTGTCGGTGTAGAGCAGGGTGCGGATGGCCAGGGCGAACCTGCCCGGGTCGTGATGAATGGCGAGCGTTGTCGCGGGCCGGTTCGGGGAGAAGAGGGTGGCTTCGACCGGGTGCACTCCCATGGCCTCCACCGCGGCGCGGTCGAGGTGGATGGGGCTCTTCCCCTCGAGCGCGTAATTGCGCAGGATGTTTCCCGGGACATGCTCCAGGTTGGCGCTCAGCACGATGTCGAACAGCCCGCGGATCCCCTGCGGCACATTCCGGTCATAGGCTTCGACCAGCTCCGAGACGAGGAACCCGCGCGCCTGGTTCTTCAGCGAAATGTCCGTTTCCCCCTCCTGGACCCAGGAGTTGGCCGCCAGAATCTTCAGGGCGCCGCGGTTGGCCCGGATGGCGGCGGTGATCGGCTCCAGCTGGAGGATGGGGATGATGCTGGTGTACAGGCTTCCGGGCGCCAGGAGGATCAGGTCCGCCTCCCGGATCGCCCGCGTCACCGCGGAGCCGACCGCGGGCCGGCTGTTGAACAGGGCGGTCACCCTGTCCACCGGCGTGTCCCGGCGGGCGGATGCCGACTTGCTCTGCCCGTAGACCGCCACCCCGTTGGCATAGCGGAACTCCAGCTGCCCCGGCGTCGAGGTGGCCGGGAGGATGCGCCCGGCCGGGGCTCCGATCAGGGAGGCGATATGGTCGATTCCCCTCTGGATCTCTCCCAGCCCCGGCGGCCGGTCGGTCCTTCCCCCGGCCGCCCGGAAAATGGCGGCCGTCAGCAGCAGGTTTCCCAGGGCGTGGCCGGCGGGGCGGATGCCCAGGCCCGGCGGCGGCGCACAGGCGCAGGCGCCCAGTTCGGCCAGCGCCCCGGCAAGGCTTTCGGGGCACGACGGACGCATGGCCCGGGGGAGGACGAGCAGGGGGTCGGCCGCCCGCCGGCGGTTTCGGGGATGCCGGTCGAACCGGTGATTGAACAGGCGGTGAACCAGCCGGACCAGTTCGAGCGCTCCCTCTCCGGAGAGCGCGTACGTGCGCTCGAGATTCCGGGGAAGGATATAGGAAAGCAGCAGCTTCCGGATATCTCCCACGCCGATCATGGGAAGCGACTGCAGCAGCCGTCCGGTCGATCCGCCGTCGTCGGTCGTGCAGACGATGGCGGTAAGATGCGGGAAGAACCGCTTCAGCCCCGCGAACGGCTCGTCGGGCCAGTCCGGCGCCTGGGAGTTGCCCCCCACGATCGTGGACAGGCCCGTCCCCCCTCCCAGGACCACGACCCGTGCACGTTGCGGGTCGAAGCGGAGCACCTCCTCCGCCCGTCGGCGCATCTCCTCGGCGGGCGTATCGGAGCCCTGCCCGGTCAGGAGGTACTCCACCAGGTTCTCGACCGGTGTCCGCGACCCGTCCGGGGGCCAGGACACCGCCCGGGGCCAGTCTGAAAACAGATCTTTGTTTGCCTCGCGACGCATGTCCCCAAAAAGTCCGGAGGTTACAGGATTCCTTGTTTGAAGGCGAAAGAGACGGCCTGCGCCTTGCTGTGCAGCTCGAGTTTCACCAGGATGTTCTGTATGTGATTTCTGGCCGTGAAATGGCTGATGTCGAGCTTTCGGGCCAGCGCCTTGGTAGAAAGTCCCTCCGCAAGCAGGGTCAGCACCTCCAGTTCACGCGCCGACAGCGCCGCGAAGGCGGGCCGGCCGACCTGGTCTTGAGGCTGGACGGCGTATCCCTCCGCAGGTCCGGCACCGGGCGCGGCCGCGTTCGGTCCGGAGGATTTCAGTTCCGCGAGGAAGCGGTCGAGGGCCAGCTTCATCCTCCTGTCCCGGGTCACGTCGCGCAGGATGTGCGTGACGAAGGGCGCTTCCGGGGCGGCACTGGACAGGAGGGTGACGTTGATCCAGACCGGGAGGCCGGAGCTGTGGACGGCCTCGAGGTCGAAATTCCCCCGGGGCGTCCCTTCAACCCCGCTCCGGTGCACGGCGCAATCCTGGCCGCAGGGGCCCGCCCCGGCGGGCGCCTTCCCGGAAATCACCTCGAAACAGCTCCGGTGAAGGGTATCCGATTCGGGGTAGCCCAGGATCTTTTCCGCCCCCTTGTTCCAGCGGACGATACGCTTGTGGGCGTCGGTGATGAAGACCCCGTCGGCCGTGTTGCAGAGAATATCCAGATAGTCGCTCTGGCGCATGCCACCATGCCCCCCGGCTGTGCTTCGATGCTTTCCGTTCCCCGGCGCCGAGGCGCCCCGGGCTTTTTCAGTGGATACCACGGAACTTGGACTGAAGAATGGCGATCTTCTCCTGAAGGGTCGGTGTCGGCCCGTCGGAAGCGGGATCTTCATTCCGCTCCGCCGAAGGGGCGCTTTCCGGCTTCCGGGAACCCTCCGGCTTCCGGGGGCCCCGTCTGCGACCGGAGGCTTCCCGCGAACGGTTGGCTCCGGGTCGGTCGGCGCGGGAGGGGTTCCGGGAATCCGGACCGGCCTCGCCGCGGCTCTGCCCTTCTCGCGGAGCCGGGGACGTCTTCCGCCCGCGCCGCTGCGGCTTCTGCCGTCGGCGTCCTCCCCCCAGGAGCGCCTTCATCGACAGCCCTATCCTCTGGGTTTCCATCTCGACCGAAAGGACCTTCACCTGCACGATGTCGCCCACCTTCACCGCCTCGCGCGGATCGCGGATGAAGCGGTTGGACATCTGGCTCAGGTGCACCAGCCCGTCCTGGCGGACCCCGATGTCCACGAAGGCTCCGAAATTGGTGACATTGGTGACCGTCCCTTCCATCGTCATGCCCGGCTGGAGGTCCGACATCTGCCGGACATCGGACCGGAACTTGGGAACCCGGAACGCCCTGCGGGGATCCCGGCCGGGGTGCAGGAGCTCTTCCCGGATGTCGTCGAGAGTGGGGAGCCCGATTTCGTCGGTCACGAAATCATCGAGCTTCAGCGAGGTCACTTTTTCCTGGTTTTCCAGGAGATCCCGGATCTCCCCGCCCTGAGCCGCGGCCATCTTTTCGACCACCGGATAGGCCTCGGGGTGAATCGCGGTGCAGTCCAGCGGATGGTCCCCGTCCGGGATGCGGAGGAAACCGGCCGCCTGCCGGTAGCTGGCGTCATCCAGTCCGATCGCGGTTTTGAGCCCTTCGCGCGATCTGAAAAAATCCTGGGAGTTGCGGAAGCCCACGATCTTGCGGGCGAGCTTGTCGTTGAGACCCGACACGTAGCGCAGGAGCGACTCCCCGGCCGTATTCGGGTTGACCCCCACGCTGTTGACGCAGTACTGGACCGTCTGGACCAACCCGCGGTGCAGCTCCTTCTGATCCACGTCGTGCTGGTACTGTCCGACACCGATGAGCTTCGGGTCGATTTTCACCAGTTCGGCGAGCGGGTCCTGCAGTCTCCGGGCGAGGCTCATGGCGCAGCGCAGGGACGCGCTGGAATCGGGCAGCTCCTCACGGGCGATGCGGGACGACGCGTAGATGGCTATGCCGGCGTCATTGACGCTGGCGATCATGATGTCGTCCGAGCCCGTCTCTGTAACGATCTGTCTCAGGAGGTTTTCCAGTTCACGCGCCCCGGTCCCGGTCCCGAACGCCACCGCCCCTACCTTGTGCCGGGCGATAAGGTCCCGGAGGACGGTGCCGGCATCCCCCACCGATTCCGCGGCTTCGGCTGCCGCTGTCTCGGGCGCGGTTGCCTCGGGTGCCGTCGCTTCGGCTGCCGCTGTCTCGGGCGCGGTTGCCTCGGGTGCCGTCGCTTCGGGCGCCTCAGCCTCAGGCGCGGCCGCTTCGGGTACGGCCGTCTCAGGCGCGGCCGCTTCGGGTACGGCCGTCTCAGGCGCGGCCGCCTCGGGTACGGCCGTCTCAGGCGCCGCCGCCTCGGGTACGGCCGTCTCAGGCGCCGCCTCTTCGGGTACGGCCGTCTCGGGCGCCGCCGCTTCGGGTACGGCCGTCTCAAGCGCCGCCGCTGCCTCGGGTACGGCCGTCTCAGGCGCGGCCGCTTCGGGTACGGCCGTCTCAGGCGCCGCCGCTTCGGGTACGGCCGTCTCAGGCGCCGCTGCCTCGGGCGCTGTAGCCTTGGAATCAACAGCCTCAGGCGCCGTTGTTTCGGTGCCGGCCCCGGCATCGGCCGGCGGCGGGCATGGGGCTTCATCCCGCCCCGACGAAACTTCAAGCCTGGCGATCCCGGGGGCGTCACCCAGCACCGCGGCGGTCGGTCCGGCGGGTGAGTCGGCTCGGGGAGCGGGGGAGGGAGCGGCCGCGGCCGCGGGGGATGTCCCGGCCGCGGGGGAGAAGCGGACCCTGGCCCCTTCCAGAAACCTGCCGGTTTCATCGATCACGGCCACGCTGCATTCGTTTCCCTTGCCCCAATCCACTCCCATGGCGACGATCGGGCCGGCCGGGGGGGATAGGAGCAGATTGGCCAGGTTTTCCTGGAATATCCTGATGGCTTCCCGGTCGGCGCGTTCCTTGAGCTGGCTCCGGACTTCCGACTCGATCATCGGCCGCAGGATGCGGTTGTAGCTTTCACGGACGGCCGCCTCGATCACCGGGGTGAACAGGGACTCCCGGTCCCTGATGTGGGCCGCCGCCAGGAATTCGATGGCCCTGGCGTTGTCTCCCTCGATGGAGGAGATGAGCACCCCCTCCTTGCACCCCCTGCGGATGGCCAGAACCCTGTGAGACGGGATCGTGGTGACCGGCTCCCTGCGGTCGTAGTACATCGCGTACTTGGTCTTCTGCCCGGCCTTGGCGGGGACCACGGAGGATGCCAGCAGGCCCTCGCTCCAGAGCATCTCGCGCAGTTTCTTGCGGTGCTCGAAATTTTCCGCCACGTATTCCGCGAGGATGTCCACGACCCCTTCGAGCGCCTGCTCCCGGTTGAGGATGCCCTTGGAGGGATCGACAAAAACGTCGATGTGCTCCTCCGCGCTCCAGGCGTCGAGCTCCTGGTTCCAGAAGTATTCGGCCAGGGGCTGGAGCCCCTTTTCGATCGCTTCCATGGCGCGCGTCTTCTTCCGGGGGCGGAACTGGTGCTCGAGGTCGGCCAGTTCGGCCCTGGAAAAGGAGCTTTCGATCTGCGTCCTCAGTTCCTCTGTCAGCCGTCCCTGTTCGGAAAGGGTCTTCACCAGGGACGCCCGCTGATCGAGCACCCCCCGGTAGTGGGCCATGCGGTCCTGGATGGCCCGGACCTTCGCTTCGTCCATCCCCGCGGTGGCCTCCTTGCGGTAGCGGACGATGAAGGGGCCGGTGAACCCGGTTTTCAAAAGGGTGACGACGGCCGAAACGGAAGCTTCGGGTATCGCGGTTTCCAGGGCAATTCTACCTATGATCGCAGCATCCATGCGCGCTATTCTTACCGAGGTGGAAGGCAGAATCAACCGGTAAATGCGGCCCCGGTCCCGCCGGGGAGCCGGCGGCGGTTGTGCCTGCCGGGGGCGTTGGGATACAGTGGTGGATAAAGGGCCCCGGGGCCTGATACAATCCCCGTGACGCTTTCAGGTCGCCGGGGATCCGGTAACGGTATCCATATCCCGAGGTTGCGCATGATTCCAGAGAGCCCTGCAGGACCGGACCTCACCCGTCCCGTCCCCCCGCGCACCGATCTCTCCAGCAGCATGCTCCATCGCCATGAACAGCCGCTCGGGGCTTTTTTCTCCCCTCGCACCGTCGCGGTCCTCGGCGCCACCGAAAGCGCCGACAGCATCGGCAGGGCGGTGCTGTGGAACCTGGTGACCAACCCGTTCGGCGGCACCGTCTTTCCCGTCAACCCCGAGCACGCGAGCGTCCTGGGGATCAAGGCGTACCCCGCCCTCTCCGCGGTCCCGGAAAAGGTGGACCTGGCCGTGGTGGCGACCCCGGCCGAATCGGTCCCCGACCTGGTCGCCGAATGCGTGGAGGCCGGGGTCAAGGCGGCCGTCATCCTTTCCGCCGGCTTCAAGGAGACCGGGCCCGCCGGCCTGAAAATCGAGGAGACGATCCTGGCCAACGCCCGGCGCGGGACGCTGCGCATCATCGGCCCCAACTGCCTGGGGGTCATGAGCCCGCTGACCGGGCTGAACGCCACCTACGCCGGCGGCATGGCGAGGGCGGGGAACGTGGCCTTCCTCAGCCAGAGCAGCGCCCTGTGCACCGCCGTGCTCGACTGGAGCCTGCGGGAAATGGTGGGCTTCAGTTCCTTCATTTCCGTCGGATCGATGCTCGATGTCGGGTGGGGGGATCTGATCGATTACCTCGGCGAGGACCAGCGGACCCGCAGCATCCTGATCTACATGGAATCGATCGGGGATGCGCGCGCCTTTCTCAGCGCCGCCCGGGAGGTGGCCCTTACCAAACCCATCATCCTCATCAAGGGGGGGAGGACGGAGCCGAGCGTGCGCGCCGCCGCATCGCACACCGGTTCCCTGGCCGGGGCCGATGATGTCCTGGACGCGGTCTTTCGCCGCGGGGGCGTGCTGCGGGTCAACAACATCTCCGACCTTTTTTACATGGCGGAGGTCCTGGCCAAGCAGCCCAAACCGAGGGGGCCGCGCCTGGCCATCGTCACCAACGCCGGGGGGCTGGGGGTGATGGCCACCGACGCCCTCATCAGCGGGGGGGGGGAGCTGGCCTCCCTGGGGGCGGAATCGGTGGAGGAACTCGACCGGCTTCTGCCCGAATACTGGAGCCACATCAACCCCGTCGACATCCTCGGCGACGCCTCCCCTGAGCGCTACCAGAGCGCGGTGGAAATCGCCGCCAAGGATCCCGGCAGCGACGGCGTCCTGGTCATCCTGGCGCCCCAGGCCGGCACGGATTCCACCCGGACCGCGGAGCAGCTGAGGCCGCTGGCGCGGCTGGGCGACAAGCCGATCCTGGCCAGCTGGATGGGGGGGGCGGCCGTGGCGGCGGGCGAGGCCATCCTGAACCGGAACAACATCCCCACCTTCCCCTACCCGGATACCGCCGTGCGGGCGTTCAATTACATGTGGCGCTATACCTACAACCTGCGCGGCCTGTACGAAACGCCCATGCTCACCCCCTCCCTGGACGAGGTGAGGGACCGGACGCTGGCGGAGGAGAGGGTCCGCGCGGCGCGGGAGGCGGGGCGGACGCTGCTGAATGAATTCGAATCCAAGAAGATCCTGGAGGCCTACGCCATCCCCTCCGTGGAAACGCGCATGACGACGGCGGAGGAGGATGCGGTCCGGCTGGCCGGGGAGATCGGGTACCCCGTGGTGCTCAAGCTCGCCTCCGACCGGATCGCGCACAAGCACCAGGCCGGGGGCGTGCGGCTCAATCTCGGGGATGCGGCGGCCGTGCGCCGGGCGTTCCAGGGGATCCGGGAGACGGTCCTCGACCGTTACGGCCCCGATCACTTCCAGGGGGTCACCGTACAGCCGATGATCCGCTCCGACGGGTTCGACCTCATCATCGGGAGCTTTCTCGATCCACAGTTCGGCCCGGTGCTGATGTTCGGCTCCGGGGGGAGGCAGCTGGAGATTTACCGGGACCGGGCGCTGGCCCTCCCGCCGCTCAACATGACGCTGGCGCGGCGGCTCATGGAGCAGACGAGGGTTTACGAGGCGATGAAAAAGCGGCCCGACATCGACCTGCAGGCGCTCGAGCAGCTGCTGGTCCTGTTCAGCCTGCTGGTGGTGGAACAGCGCTGGATCCGGGAAATCGATATCAACCCGCTGCTGGTCGGCGCCGACCGGACCCTGGCCCTGGACGCGAGCATCATCGTGCACGAGGCGCTGACGCCCCCGGAATCGCTCCCCCGGCTGGCGATCCGCCCCTATCCGACCCGCTATGTCTTTCCCTGGACCATGCCGGACGGCACCGCCGTCACCATTCGGCCGATCCGGCCGGAGGACGAGCCGTTGATGGTCCGGTTTCACGAGACCCTTTCGGAACGGAGCGTCTATCTCCGCTATTTTCACAACCTGCGCCTGGCTCAGCGCATCGCGCACGAACAGCTCACCCGCATCTGTTTCATCGACTACGGGCGCGAGATCGCCCTGGTCATTCTGAACAAGGGGCCCGCCGGGGAGGACATCATCGCCATCGGCCGGCTGATCAAGGTCCCCGGGACCCGGGACGGGGAATTTGCCATCCTCGTCAGCGACCAGTGGCACCACCGCGGGCTGGGCCACGAGCTGCTCAAGCGGCTGCTGGAAGTCGGGCGCGCGGAGAAACTCGAACGTGTGTACGGTGAGATCCTCCCGGAGAACCGGGACATGCTGCGGGTGTGCGACAAGCTCGGTTTCCGGCGCCTGTATTGCGCGGAAGAAGGGGTCGTCCGGGCCGAGCGGGAACTGTAGGGATGCATCCGGACCGCGGGTGCGGATCCGGGGTAACACTGTCGTGAACGGACTTTTACTTTTGCGCCGGAGAATTCGATATGGATCTGAGTGCCCGATACCTGGGATTGAATTTGAGAACGCCCCTGGTCCCCTCCGCCTCCCCCCTTTCGGAGGACGTGGACTCCATCAAGCGCCTGGAGGACGCCGGCGCCGCGGCCGTGGTGCTGCATTCGGTTTTCGAAGAGCAGGTGAGGGGCGAGCAGGAGGCGGTCGAGTACCATAGGATGTACGGTACGGACAGCTTTCCCGAGGCCCTTTCCTTTTTCCCCGAGCCCGCCCAGTTCGCCACCGGTCCCGAGGAGTACCTCGACAAGATCCGCAAGGCGAAGGAGTCGGTGAAGATCCCCATCATCGGCAGCCTGAACGGCGCGGCCCTGGGCGGGTGGGTCGATTTCGCGCGGCAGATCGAACAGGCGGGGGCCGATGCGCTCGAGCTGAACGTCTACTCCGTGCCCACGGAAATGGACCGCAACGGCGCCGAGGTGGAGCAATCGTGCATCGACATCCTCAAGGGGGTGAAATCGGTGGTCCATCTGCCGGTGGCCATCAAGCTGCACCCCTTTTTCAGCAACATGGCCCACATGGCCAAGCGGCTGGACCGGGAGGGGGCGGACGCCCTGGTCCTCTTCAACCGCTTTTACCAGCCCGACATCGACCTGGAAAACCTCGAGGTGCGGCCGCGCATCAACCTCAGCACCCCGCAGGACATGCGCCTGCCGCTGCGGTGGGTGGCCATACTCTACAGCCGGGTGAAAGCCGATCTGGCGGCCACCAGCGGGATCCACTCGGCCCAGGACGTCCTCAAGATGCTGATGGCGGGGGCCGATGTCACCATGCTCTGTTCGGTGCTGTTGACCCGGGGGGTGGACGCCCTGCGGCAGATCGAGACCGACATGAGCAACTGGATGGCGGAGCACGACTACCAGTCGGTGCGGCAGTTGCAGGGGTCGATGAGCCAGAAGTACTGTTCCGACCCGGCCGCCTTCGAGCGCGCCCAGTACATGAAGACCCTCATGTCCTACCGGCGGGAGTGAGAGGGCGGCCGTCACAGCGTGCCCCGTTCCAGAACGCCCCGGACGTGGCTCGAGATCGCGTAGCGGACGCCGTCGGTCTCGAAGGTGACGGCCCCCAGCTCCGCCGTGACGAGGACCCGGGCGCGGTGCCGTTCGAGGCGCTTCAGCACCTCCGGGGAGGGATGGCCGAACGGGTTGCGGCTCCCCGCGGAGATGACGGCCCAGCGCGGCGAGGAGCTTTCCAGAAACGTATCCGAGGTGGCCGACCGGCTGCCGTGGTGCGCGACCTTCAGAAGAAGGCTCTCGAGGGGGAAGCCGCGCGCCAGGAGCTCCTTCTCCCCGTGTTTTTCGAGGTCGCCCGTCAGCAGGGCCGAAAAGCGGCCGTAGGCGAAGCGGATCACGAGCGAGCGGTCGTTGGCCGCCGTCGGCGCGCCCTCCCGGACCGGGTGGAGGACCCGGATGCGGACCGCGCCCCGGTCGAGCACGGCCCCCCGGCCCACCCGGGTCACGGGGATCCCTTTTCGATCCGCGGCCGCGAGGATCCTGGCCAGGATGCGCGCATCCCCCCGCGCGGGAGCGCAGCCGAATGCGCGGACGGCGAAGTTCGACAGGACCGCGGGGACCCCTCCGGCGTGATCCAAATCCGCGTGCGACAGGAGAACCCTCTCCGGCCGGAGGATCCACCGGTGCCAGAGGTAGCGGCTTACGACCGCTTCGCCGATGTCGAACCCCTCCCCGCTCTCCTCCTCCGCCGGGGGGAGGACGAGGCCCCCCGCGTCCAGGAGCCACAGGCCGCCGTCGGGAAAACGGATGACGATCGCATCCCCTTCGCCGACATCCAGGAAGGTGAAGCCCAGGACCGGGCCGGAGTCCCCCCCGTCCCCCCGTCCGGCCAGCGCGGGCCGGGGCCGGAACCGGTCGAGGGTGGACTGCACGAGGGGGGTCGGGGCCGTGGCCGGGACCAGGAGAAGGGCGGCCATGAGGGCCGCCGGGACCCAGCGCCTGCGCCACCCGAGGAAGTACCAGAGGAAAAGGAGGCCGATCCCCCCCCACACCCAGGCGGCCGGCGGGGTCGGGCATCGCTGCCAGGCGCCGGGGACCGCGGCCGCGCCGCGGGCGCAGGCGAGGAGGAGGGCGGCGCATTTTCCGGCGATCGGCACGAGGGCCGCCCCGGGCCCTCCGGGGGCCAGGGCGGCCCCGAGGCCGGCGGCAAGGGTCAGGGAGGAGAGCGGAACCATGACCACGTTGGCCAGTGGCCCGATCCAGCTGATGCGGTTGTAGTTGTGGGCCAGCAGGAGTCCGATCCACAGTTCGACCGCCAGCGATAGGAGAACCAGGCTCCCCGCCGCCGCCACGGCGCCGGCCGCATGGCGGCAGACCCATTGAAACGCCCGCGCGGCGGCGGGGGAAACCCGGTCGGCCATGGCCTCGGCGGTCAGTTCGAGCCCGAAACGCAGGCGCCGCCCGAGGCGGTGCCACCGGCCCGGCCGGAGGAAGAGGCGCTCCGCTTCGCCCGTGTGCCGCGCGGGCGCGCAGACGGGGTGCCAGCACTCTTCGATGAGGGGGGACGCGGTCATCACGATGGCCAGGACCGAAAGGAAAGAGAGCTGGAAACCGATTTCGAACAGCCAGTCCGGGTTGGCCGCCAGCAGGATGAGGGCCGCGGCGAAAAGGAGGTTGACCGAATCGGCGTGCCGCAGGAGCATGCGCCCGAGCAGGTAGAGCGCAAACACCCAGAAACAGCGGGTGATGCTCGCCTGGAAGCCGACGATCACCGTATAGGCCAGGATGGCCGTGCCCGCCGTCAGGTAGCGGAGGCGTTCCGGGAGCCGGGCGCGCCGGGCCAGGCAGAGGAGAACCCCCGCGATCCAGGCGACATGAAGGCCGGACACCACCAGGACGTGAAGCGTTCCCGAGTTTCTGAAGGCCTCGCTGACAGGAGCGGTCAGCTCCGTGTAGTCTCCTATCGTCAGGCTGGCCAGGATCGCGGCTTCCACCCCCTTCCCCCGGTCGGCGAGGGGCCGGAAGGCCTTCCGCACGCGCGTGCGCGCACGCCCGGCGAGATCGGTCACCGGGCCGGAGCACCCCCCCGGCTCGATTTCCAGCAGCCGGGGTGATTTGGTTCTGCCGACGATCCAGACTCCGCGCCGGGCCAGCCGGGCGACCCGGTCCTCCGACCCCGGGTTTTCGAAATTGCGGGGCCGCCGCCAGACGCCCCACCCCCTGACCCGGTCCCCCCGTGCGAGCAGGGGCGTCCTCCCGCTCTCACCCCGCGCCCCGGGATGGGTGACGCGCAGAATTCCCATCCCCCGGCACGGGATCCATCCCGCTCCCCGGCGCCGGGCGAGCAGGCGGAGCGTGTGCACGCTTTCCCCGCCCCGGATCCGTCCGTCGTCGACGACGCAGGCGTCGAAGGCGGAGGGTTCGTCCAGGGGAAAGTCCCCCCGGGCGAGGGCGTGCCGGAGGTGGGCGCGCGGGACCCCATCGCGATGCGCCGCGGCCGCCAGGAATCCCGCCGCCGCCACGGCCGCCAACCCGAGCGCCAGGGCCCGGCCCTGCAGGCCGCGGTGGAGGGCCAGGCCCGAGGCGGCGGCCAGCATGAGGCCCGCCGCGAGGATCCCGCCGAAGGCGTGGTCCCGGAAGGCCCCGGCCAGGAGAATCCCGAGGGAGAAGGAAAGGGCCACGGCCGCCATGGGGCGGGCGGAGTGAGCGCGGGCAATGGGGGAGGGGAGGGCGGGGTGCGGGGATTGGAGGGGGTCCGGATCCGGCGTGGCTACACCCTCGCGAGGCGGACGACGGTTTCGAAGTGATAGCTCTGGGGAAACAGGTCGAGCCCCTCCACCGATTCGATCCGGTAGGGATCGGGGACGAGGCGGGCCAGGTCGCGGCAGAGGGTCTGGGGATCGCAGGAGACGTACACGATTCTGGCGGGGCGCCACCGGCGGAGCTGCTCCATGACCCGTTCCCCGGCGCCGGAGCGCGGAGGGTCGAGGACGACCAGGCCGAAATCGCGCTGCTCCGTCCCCTGCATCCATTCGGCGACATCGGCGCACACCGTCTGGAGATGACCGAAGCCGGCCTCGGCGACGTTGGACCGCAGCAGCCGGCAGGCGGACGGAGAACCCTCGACGGCGACCCCTTTTCGGAAGGTGCGCGCCAGGGGGAGCGACAGGAGGCCGACCCCGGCGAAAAGATCGAGCGCCGCGGCCGGGTCGCAATTCCGCGCGGCGGCGGCCACCGCCCCGGCCAGGTCCTCCACCAGGAAATCGTTGGCCTGGAAGAAGACGTCGGGCGTCAGCCGGAAGGTGAATCCGCCGACCTGGCGCCGCAGCGTCCCCCCCGGACCGGCGGCCCAGGAGCCCTCCTGTTCCGAGCAGGCGATGTCGATCTCCCCGGCCTCCCGTCCGGCTCCGGGGCTCCCGAGGCGCACCCGCAGCGCTTTGAGGGCCTCGTTCAGCGAAGGCCGGAAGAGGGGGCAGTGATCGATATCCAGGACGGTGTGCGAACCGCCCCGGAAGAAACCGACGGCGGCATCGGCCCCGATCCTGGCGAACCGCATCCTGGCCCGGGATCGGTATCCGAACGGCCGGGGGGAGGGCTTCATGGAGACAGGCAGTCCGGAGGTTTCTGGAAATTTATGGTGCAGCAGCTCCTCGAGGATCCCCCGTTTGGCTTCCACCTGCTGGGCATATTCGAGATGCTGCCAGTGACATCCCCCGCAGGCGCCGAAATGGGGACAGGCGGGGTCCGTCCGCCCCGGCCCGGGATCCAGGACCCGCACGGCGGAGGCGCGGACAAAGTTTTTCTTCTCCTCGACCGGCCGCACCAGCAGGGTGTCCCCCGGGGCCGAGAAGGGGACGAAGACCACCTTCCCCTCGTGCCGGCCCAGGCCGTCACCGCCGTAGACCAGCCGTTCGATCCGGAGCGTGAACGTGCTCGGCATCTCTTCCCCGTCCATGAATGAAGGCCTCCCGGTCCGGATCAGAGCCGGAAAAGGCTGAGTTCCCCGATCCCGAACTTTCGTCGGATCCGGTCGTGCATGAAGTTTTCGCGGATCCGTGCGAAGGTCTCCTTCGGCAGCCTCTTTTTGTACTCCTTGAGTTCCTTTCGGGCTTCAGTCTCCCATTCGGCCGCCTCTTCGGCCGGGACGCGGCCGCCGAGCTCCTCCATCAGCAGATCGTCGAGGATTCGAAGGTCGCGTTCGAGCGCTTCCGGGTCGATCCGTGCGCCCGCGCGCCGGGAGCGCGCGATCTCCTCGAGCCGGGCCCGGACGCGGACCACGCCTTCGGGAGCGCCTCCGGGGTATTGTTTCGCCGAGAGGGCGTTTATTTCAGCCATTCTCCCCTCGAGGAAGGCGCCGATCTCCTCCACTCCCGGGCCGCCCCCCCCGGGATCCTCCGGGGCCTCGCCCCCCCCGCGGGCGCTCTCCCCGGTGTCCTCCCCGACATGCGCCTCCGCGTAGTCGGCGTAGGCCTCCATGACCGCGTCATGACAGTAGCAGAGGCTGCTGACCTTGGAATGCCCTCGGGGGCGCCGCGCGCTGAAGCCGTCCATGGCGATGTCGATGCCGCGCAGTGCTATATGCAGCGGGATGCCGGCGTCGCGCCAGGCGGCGATGAGGTTCCAGTCCGTCGGGGAGATCAGCAGGTGCTTGCCCCGCCTCCGCACGAAATGTTCCTCGATTTCGGTGAAGTAATTGTAGTAGTTCATCCTCTCCAGCCGGAAAAGGGGATTGTGCCATAAAAAGGGGGAGAAGGGGAGCCGCGGCGGCCCGGGTGCTTTCAGGGGATCAGGCCGACCTGGAGGGGGGGGCGGGAAGGGGGGCTGGCCTCGACGGTAAAATCGATCCTTCCGAGCGTCTGGCCCGATTCGGTCTCGACCTCCACCCTCCATCGTCCCGGTGTGATCCCCTGTTTGCGCGTATAGCCCCGGAAACCCCGTTCCCGCCCTCCCCGGATCTCGAACCGGATGCGGTCCGTCTGCACCCATCCCCCGCCCTCGGCGGCGCGGCTCCAGACATGGCTTATGGGGACGCGGAACTTCGGGGGCGCGAATATGGCGGTATAGCAGTAGGCGCTTTCTCCCGGCGCCAGGTAAAAGGGGTCGTCCCATTTCTTCCAGAACCGCCACGGCGGACCGGGTACGTGCTTCACCTCGTAACCGCCCGGGGCGCGCGCCACGTGGTGGTAGATCCCCGCCGATTTCAGCGCCAGCGGGACCGGGGGGATGAGGCTGGCGAGGTAGAGGAGGTTCACCGCGAGGAGCGTGAGCCCGATCCACGGGAGGACGGGCCGCAGCGCGAGGCGCCGCGGCACCCCCGCCCTCCCGAGCGCCAGGGAGAAGACCGCAAGGCTCACCCCCAGGCTGAGGACCCCGGCCAGCGCGAAGATGGCGCCGTTGACGGCCGCCAGGACCACCGGCAGGAAGAAGGCGAAGAAGGAAAGGAGGCAGAAGGTGTAGAGAACGGCGAGCAGGCGGCCGTCCTCGAGCCGGTCGTGCAGGAACTCGTTGCCGATCCAGAGGGCGACGAGGATCAGGAAGAAGATCTGGGTCCTGGTGAAGGAGGCGCTCTTGAAATAAAAGATGACGTAGCTCGAAAACAGGCCGCCGAACAGGAACTGCAGGACCCAGGGGAAGCAGGGGCGCAGTTTTGCCGCCGGCCCGGGGAGGGGGATCCCCGCCCGGCTCCTGAGGATGAGGACTATCAGGATCCCCGCGGCCGCCAGGTAGGAGAGCAGGAGCGCGTTGTCCAGAAGGTTGTCGATACGGGTCAGCGTCAGGGAATCCCAGAGGAATCCGGCGCCGAACAGGGCGATGCCCGAATATCTCTCGTGGCGGCGGTACCAGAGCGCAAGCGCCCTTGCCGCCTCTGACAGCCGGGGTCGCGCGTTCGGGGGGAAGGGATCGGGAGGCATGGCTTTTGGGGCGCGCCCGCAGGCGCCCGCCCGCAGGCGCGCCCGCCCGCAGGCGCGCCCGCCCGCAGGCGCGCCCGCTGCGGCAGAGTCAGTGTTTGAAATGCCGGATCCCGGTGAAGACCATGGCGATTCCCCTGCTGTCGGCGGCTTCGATGACCTCCGCGTCGCGCACCGACCCGCCCGGCTGGATGACGGCCCTGACGCCGTACTCGGCGGCGGCCAGCAGCCCGTCGGGGAAGGGGAAGAAGGCGTCCGAGGCCATGGCGCAGCCCTCGAGCGGGAGATGGGCCTTCATCGCCCCCCACTTCACCGCGTCCACGCGGCTGGTCTGCCCGGCGCCGATTCCGAGCATCCGATCGGCGCCGGAGAAGACGATGGCGTTGCTCTTGACATGCTTGACAACGCGCCAGCCGAACAGCAGCGCCTCCAGTTCCTCGCGCGAGGGGGCGCGCCTGGTGACCGTCTTGAGTTCATCGGGGCCGAGGAAATAGGTGTCCCTGTCCTGGAGGAGGAAGCCGCCGCTGATCTGGCGGTGCTGCGGCGCGACCGGGGCGGCGCCGCTCACCCGCAGCAGCCGGAGGTTTTTCTTCTGCCTCAGGATGTCGAGCGCATCGGGTGCGAAATCGGGGGCCAGCACGACCTCCACGAAAGTCCGGTTGATTTCCTCCGCCGTGTCCCGATCCACCGGGCGGTTGAGCGCCACCACCGAGCCGAAGGCCGAGACCGGATCGCTGTCGCGTGCCAGGGCGTACGCCTCCGCGAGCGTGTCGGCCTGGGCCACGCCGCAGGGGTTGGTGTGCTTGATGACCGCGGCCGCGGGGCGGTCGAACTCCAGCGCCAGGTTCCAGGCGGCGTCCGAATCGAGCAGGTTGTTGTAGCTGAGCTCTTTTCCGTGCAGCACTTCGGCCCCGGCCACGCCCGCCTCCGGCTCCCCCGCCCGGCGGTAGAGCGCCGCGCGCTGGTGCGGGTTTTCGCCGTATCGCAGGTCGCGGACCTTGCCGAGGGCCAGCACCTCCAAGGCGGGAAGGGCGTCCTCCGGTTTTTCGGCCCCCTCTCCCGACCACGCCCTTTCCGCGAACCACGCGGCGATGGCGCTGTCATAGGAAGCGGTGGCCGCGAACGCCTTCTGCGCCAGCCGGAAACGGGTGCCGGCGCCGAGGGCGCCCTCATGGAGTTCCATTTCGGCGAGGACCCAGGCATAGTCGGCGGGGTCGGTGACGACGGCCACGCCCGCGTGGTTTTTGGCCGCCGAGCGGATCATGCTGGGCCCGCCGATATCGATCTGCTCGATGACCTCGGGATAGGCGATTCCTTCCCGCGCCGCGGTCTCCCGGAAGGGATAGAGGTTGACGACGACCATGTCGATCGGCAGGATCCCCTGCCGCTGCATCTGGGAACGGTGCGACGGATTGTCCCGCAGCGCCAGCAGGCCGCCGTGAATCCTGGGGTGCAGTGTCTTGACCCGGCCGTCCATGATTTCGGGGAAGCCGGTATAGTCGGACACGTCGATGACGGGGACCCCCCGCTCCCGGAGAAAGGCGGCGGTGCCCCCGGTCGAGAGCAGTTCGACCCCCATTTCCCGAAGGCGCCCCGAAAGTTCGGCCAGACCGCTCTTGTCGGAAACACTTATCAAAGCACGTTGTATGCGGATCAAGCTCCACCTCCTCGTGTCGATGAAGATAAAAGAAACAGTATACGCGATCCGCCGCCCGGTGCCAGATGCAGATTGAGCCTCCCGGTCCCCCGCCCCTGCGGCGCCCGGGGGCGGGTGGTTATTTTCCGCTTGACAAAAATAAATTGTGTCGACTACGCTCAATCCAATTAAATCTCTAGTAGTTTGTTTGGTTTAAAAAGGGGGCCTGGACAGCATTGCATTTTGGGACGGCAAGCCGTCTCAATTCAGGATGTGCGAGGGAATGTTCTGGGTTTTTTTAGGGGATGTTCTATGAGTAAGATTACGGGTACGGTCAAGTGGTTTAACAACACCAAGGGATATGGTTTCATCTCCCAGCCTACCGGAGCGGATGTGTTCGTGCATTACAGCTCCATCCAGGAAAAGGGTTACCGCACTCTCCGCGAAGGGGAGCAGGTGGAGTTCGACGTCAAGCTGGGTCCCCGTGGTCCGCAGGCGGAGCACGTCGTGAGGCTCGAACCGCAGCCGGAGCAGCCTGCGGTCTAGGACTCCCGCTTTCGGGCGGGGTCAGGTTTCAACGGTTTCCGCCGCGGCGGTGAACCGGATCGACTCTTCCTTGAGCGCAATGGTGAAGGCCACCCGGGAGCATCCATGCTGTTGCCGGATGCTCCGGGTCCGGGTGGCCACAAGCTCTGCAAATTGCGGATAGGAAATCTGCGCCTTCCCCCGTTCCGTTTTGCGGGCCGCCACCAGCGCTTCGTACAGTTTCCGCACCTTCCCCTCCTCGGCCTCCGGGTCGGATATGGAAATCCGGAGCGCCGGGCCCGGCATGGGCGCCGTGGACGGCGTAGGCGCCGCGGACGGCGTGGGCGCCGCGGCGGCCTTGGATCCGGCGCCTCCCGCTCCCTCGGCCCCCATCTCCCGCTCCTGCTGGGTGCGCCTCCAGAGATCGCGATAGACGTAGTAGCGCGCGACCAGGGTATTGAACCGGAAGCGCTGGGAAAAGGAGAGGTCCGCGCTTTCGGACAGTTTCTTCACCAGCCTTTCGATGCGCAGGCGCAGTTCATCGGGGGCCTTCCCCTGGTTTCCGTGAAAGAAGATGTGGTACTCGATCTTTAACCGCCGCAGCCCCTCCTCCAGGCTGGTCAGTTCCTCGTCATGCATCGCATCCCCCCCGCAAACGCCGATTGACAGCCTTCCCCCGGCTGTGCTGAAATGCCCCAATGAAAAACGAGCCTCCCCAGGAAATTCTCCGCCGGATCCCGGCCGTCGACCAGCTGCTCCTGCGCCCGGCGATCGCCTCCTGGGTGGAGTCCACCGGGCACGAGTTCGTCGTGGCCGAGATTCAGCGCCTGCTGGCCGAGGTCCGCGCCGCGATTCTGTCGCAGGATGCCGACGCCGGGACCACCCCCGAACAGCTAGAGGCCGCCCTCGGCGCGAGGCTGGGGCGGCGTTTGCGCCCGGGACTCGGTCCGGTGATCAACGCGTCCGGTGTCATCCTGCACACCAACCTGGGGCGGGCGCCGCTGTCGGCCGGCGCCCGTGAGACTTTATCGGCACATTCCGCCGGTTACACCAACCTGGAATACGATCTTTCCGAAGGGAAGCGGTCCCAGAGGGACAAGCTGATCCAGCCCCTGTTGCGGGAAGTGCTGGGGTGCGAGGACGCCGCGGTCGTCAACAACAACGCCGCCGCCGTCTACCTGATCCTCGACACGCTGGCCCGCGGCCGGGAGGTCATCGTCAGCCGGGGAGAACTGGTGGAGATCGGCGGATCCTTCCGCATCCCGGAGATCATGGCCCGCAGCGGCGCCCTTCTTCGCGAGGTGGGGACCACCAACAAGACCCGGATCGGGGACTACGAATCGGCCCTCAACGAAAACACGGCCCTGCTGCTGAAGGTCCATCCCAGCAACTACCGGATGCACGGGTTCACCGAAAAGCCCGCGCTCGAGGCCCTGGTCGATCTCGCCCGGCGCCGCCGGGTCCCCCTGGTCGAGGATATCGGCAGCGGCTGCCTGGTCGACCTCAGGCCCTACGGCATCGCGGATGAGCCGACGGTCCAGGCGAGCCTGTCCTCCGGCGTCGATCTCATCTCCTTCAGCGGGGACAAGCTGCTGGGCGGCCCGCAGGCCGGGATCATCGCCGGCGCGCGGAGCCTGGTGGAGCCGATCCGCAAAAATCCCCTGATGCGGACCTACCGCGTGGACAAGCTCGTCTACGGCGCCCTGGAGGCCACCCTCGGGAGCTACCGCTTCGGGCGCGCCGCCGCGGAGATCCCCGTGGTGCGCATGATCGCCATGACGGTCGAGGAAACCCGGCGGCGCGCCCGCCGCTTCGCCCGGCGGCTGCGTCCCCTTCTTCCCGGGGGGGCGGCGGTGCATCTCGTCGAGGGGGAATCGGTGGTCGGGGGCGGATCCTGTCCCGAAAGCGCCCTCCCCTCGATCCTGGTCTCCCTGGAGTCGGAATCGGTCCGCCCCGGCGTGATCGAGTCGCGGCTGCGTTCGCTCGATCCCCCCGTGATCATAAGGATCGAGGGGGACCGGGCGCTCGTCGATCTGCGCACCGTGCTCCCGTTCCAGGAGAAGGTCCTGGCCGAAAGCCTCCTCGAAGCGGTCTCCCCCGGTTTCGAGCGCGCCCCCGGACCGTCGGGCGGCTAACGGCCGCCGGCCACGGAAAAGGTCAGGCGGGCGGCCTCGAGGTCCACGCGGTCGAGCCGCACCCGGACCCGCGAGCCGAGCTGGAACCGCCGCCGCCGCCGTTCCCCGACATGGGTGCGGGTCTTTTCCAGGTAGCGGTACCGGTCGTCGATCAGGGTCTCGGCCGGGACGAATCCTTCCACGAAGGGATCGAGCAGCTCCACGAAGAATCCCTGGCGGGAGGGGGAGAAGACCACGGCCTCGAACTCCTCGCCCACCCTTCCGGCCATGAACTGCGCTTTCTTGAACTGCTCGATTTCCCGCTCGGCTTCGTCGGCGTTCCTTTCGCGCTCGGAGGCGTGCCGCGCGATTTCGGGGAGGCGCCGGGCCAGGCGCACCCGCCACCCGGCGGACTCTTTCCCGCCGAGGAGGCGCTTGAGCAGACGGTGCACGACCAGGTCGGGGTATCTCCGGATCGGGGCGGTGAAGTGGGTGTATTCCTCCAGCGCCAGGCCGAAATGCCCCGCATTTTCCGTCGAGTAGCGCGCCTGCATGAAGGACCGGAGCATGAGATAGGCCAGGAATTTCTGCTCCGGACTCCCTTCGAGTCCCCGGATGAATTTCTGGAAATCCCCGGGGACATATTCCTCCCCGCTCCTTGGCAGCCGGTGGCCGAGGACCTGGGCGAATTCGGCGAACTCCTCGACCTTGCGCGGGTCGGGTTTTTCGTGGATGCGGTAGAGCGCCGGTCCCCCCGAGGAGGTGAGAGCCAGGGCGACCTGCTCGTTGACCAGGAGCATGAACTCCTCGATGATGCGATGGGCGATGTTGCGCTCCGTAGGGATGATGCCCGTCACCCGCCCCTCCGGGTCGAACCGGATGTCGGCTTCCGGCAGGTCGAAATCCACGGCCCCCCGGGCGTACCGTTTCCGCGCGAGGGCGCGGCAGAGCCCCTGCATGTCTTCCAGGAGGGGGATCAGGTCGGCGTGGCGCGCCCCTTCATCGGGCGCCCTGCCGAGCAGGATCCCGGCGACGGCGGTGTAGGTCAGGCGGGCGCGGCTTCGGAGCACCCCTTCGGTGAAGCGCCGGGCGACGACGCGCCCCCGGGGTGTGACCTCCACGAGGGCCGACAGCACGAGGCGGTCCACCCCCGGTTTCAGGCTGCATATCCCGCTCGAGAGCCTCGGGGGGAGCATCGGGATCGCCCGATCGGGGAAATAGACCGAGGTGCCCCGGGCATAGGCGGCCGCGTCCAGTTCCGAACCTTCGTGGACGTAGTGGGAGACGTCGGCGATGTGCACGCCGAGGAGCCAGTTGCCCGAGTCGAGCCGCCGGAGGCTGACGGCGTCGTCAAAATCGCGCGCGCTTTCCCCGTCGATGGTTACGGCCGTCTCGGCGCGAAAATCCTCCCGCCCCCGGCAATCCTCCTCCCGGACCCGGTCCGGGATCGCTTCCGCCTCCTCGAGCGCCTCCGGAGGGAAATCGGCCGGAAGCCCGAATTTGTGCCGGGCGATCCTGTATTCGATCCCCGGGTCGTCCGGGTTTCCCAGGACTTCGAGGATCCTCCCCTGCGGGAGCCGGTGGCGCCCGGGGGGGAGGGTGATGGCGACGGCGACGATCTGGCCGTCCCGGGCTTCGAGCCCCGCTGCCGGGGGGATCCGGATGTCGTCGGCCATCCGCGCATCGAGCGGCTGGACACACGGAAACCGGGAATGGGCCCGGTAGCGGCCGACGATGACGGGGTGTTTTCTTTCCAGCACCCGGACGACGCGGCCCTCGAGCCTCCGCCGGGAGTCCCCGTTTTCCGCACGGGTGCGGCGGGAGGCGCGCCCCCCGCGCCCCCCCTCGCGCGGGCGGCGCGCCGGCAGCGTCTTCTGTTCGACCCGCACCAGGACGCGGTCCTCGTGCAGGGCGTCCTCCAGGTTCCGCGCGGGGATGAAGATGTCCTCCCCGTAGCCGGAGCCGTCATCCGGAATCAGGAAGCCGTAACCGTCCCGGTGGCGGCTGAGGGTTCCCGAGACGTGGACCTCCCGCGCCGCCGCCGAGTAGCGCCCCCGGCGGACGCGGCGGAGGACGCCTTCATCCTCCAGTTCCTCCAGGAGCCGCCGGAGGTCCCTGCGATCGTCGCTGTCCAGATCCAGCGCCCGGACGGCGTCCCGGAAGGTGAATTCCCCCGGGCCCCCCGCTTTCACGGCCCGGATGAAGCGCAGGGTCCGCTCTCTCTGATCCGGGGTCAGCATCGGCGTTCCCGGTGCAGGGGGGCCGGGATCGGGGGCCTCATCGGAGCAGGAACCATTTGGGTTCTCCATGCTGCACCGCGCCCCCCCGGTCGGCCGAAAACGACAGCAGGGGCGCATGGTCGGTTTCGGGGACCAGGAAGGCGAGCCACCCCTCGGCCGTGTCCCCCGATTTCATCTCCCGTTGCATCCCGGGTTCCGGGGGGGTGACGGCGGCGGCCGCGTAGGCCTCTCCCTCCGGGGAATAGGCGGTGAACTGCCCGGGCGACAGCGGGTGGATGCAGGTGCCCGGGACTCCCCGCGCCCTGTACCCGAAACGGACGCGGGCCAGGACGTAGTCGAAGCCGAGCGGTTCGGCCGGGTTGCGGGGGTCGGCCGCCCGGACGCGTTCGCGGGCCTCGTCCCCCCGGAGCACCTCCTCGAGCGTGATCGTCATGTCGTACAGTTCGTGCGAGGTGTAGCCTTCGCCGCATTCCAGGATGCCGGCGATCGGGACCCCCGCCGGCGCGGCGGCACTCGGCGCGGTGCCCGGCGCCTGGGCCGACGCGGCCCCGAGCAGCGCGGCTCCCGAACAGAGAAACAGAAAACAGAACCGGATGGTGCTCATAGACTCCTCCTCACGCGGGGATGTCCGCGATCCCCCCCAGCAGCTCCCGGAGGGTCCGCACGGCCGCCTCCCTGTGGGTTCCCGCCCAGAAGATCTTTCCGCACCCGGGGCAGGATTTATAAAGGGTGTGGGTGCTGTAGACGAAGGGGGGGACCGCATCCCGCACCTTCTCCCGCTCCGTCGGCACCAGGACCCGGTTGCAGGAAAGGCACCGGGTAAGGGGGGCGGGGAGCGCCGGCAGGCCCGTCGATTCGATGACGTGCCGGAACTGGATCAGGGCGTCCGGGCTCTCGAGGAAGATGAAGCTCTTCACTTCCTTCCGGACCAGCAGCCGGGTGTCCCGGCTCAACAGTACCCGGTCCTGCAGCCGGGATATCCGCACCAGCTCGTCGTCGGAAAACCGGTTGGAATAAAGAACGTCGAATCCCGCGATCCTCAGCCATTTCGCCAGGCGTCCCAGCATGACGTCGGCCACGAAGCGCGGGGCAGCCGTCGCCCCGGCGGCGCCTGCCGCCGCCTTCGCCCGGATCAGGCCGTGCCGGACCCGGGCCGCCTCCCTCCTGGTGGCTGCATTTCCCATGCCGTATCGCGCCCCTGCCCCGCCGGGGATCAGGCCCCCGTGAGCTTTTTCAGCAGCAGTTCGTTGACCACCCCGGGGTTGGCCTGGCCCCGGGTCTCCTTCATCACCTGGCCGACGAAATAACCGAGGACCCTGGTCTTTCCCGAACGGTATTCCTCGAGCTGCTTGGGGCTGGCGGCGATCACCCCGTCGATGACGGCGCCCAGGCTGGCTTCGTCGCTGACCTGGCGCAGTCCCATGCGGCGGATGACGTCCGCGGCGGGTTCGCCCGAGCGGCTCATTTCCTCGAAGACGGTCTTGGCGATCCTGCCCGAGATCTCCCCCGAGTCGACGGCCCGGATCAGCTCCGCCAGGTTTCCGGCCGAAACCGGGTTCTCCCCGATCTCCCCGCCCGAGTTTTTCAGGGCGAAGGCGAGATCCCCCATGACCCAGTTCGCGGCCGCCCGGGGGTTGCCCGACGCGCGCGCGCATTCCTCGTAATAGGCGGCGGTTTCCGCCGTGGCGGTCAGGAGGAGCGCGTCGTCGGCGCCGAGGGCGTATTCGGTCATGAAGCGCTTCATTTTGGCGCCCGGCAGTTCCGGGAGCTCCGCCTCGATCCGCGCGAGCCACTCCGGGTCGAGCCGGAGGGGGGGGAGATCGGGCTCCGGAAAGTAGCGGTAGTCGTGCGCCTCCTCCTTGCTCCGCATGGCGAAGGTGCGCCCCTCGGACTCGTCCCAGAGGCGGGTCTCCTGGACGATACGCCCCCCTTCGGAAAGGATCCGGGCCTGTCGTTCGATCTCGTAGTCGAGCGCCCGCTGCAGGAAGCGGAAGGAGTTGAGGTTTTTGATTTCCACCTTCGTGCCGAGGGTGTCGGACCCCTCCGGCCGGATGGATACGTTGGCGTCGCACCGCAGGCTCCCCTCCTCCATGTTGCCGTCGCACACTCCCAGGTAGAGGAGGGTTTTGCGCAGGTGCACCACGTAATCGTAAGCCTCCTGGCTGCTGTGGAGATCGGGCTCGCCCACGATCTCCACCAGCGGCACCCCGGTGCGGTTCAGGTTGACATAGCTCTTGGACGCCGTCTCGGGAAGCCCCTCATGGATCGATTTGCCCGCGTCGTCCTCCATGTGAAGGCGGGTGATGCCGAACACCTTCTCGCGCCGGTTGACGATCTTTCCGCCGTCGGCCCGTTCCCCGGAGAACACGGTCACGCTGCCGTGCTCCCCCAGCGGGCGGTCGAACTGCGAGATCTGGTAGCCCTTGGGCAGATCGGGATAGAAATAATTCTTGCGCGCGAAGATCGATACGGGATGGACGCGGCAGCCCAGGGCCAGGGCCGCCTTGACCGCCATCGTGACAGCCTGCCGGTTGATCACGGGGAGCGCCCCGGGAAGCCCCAGGCAGGCGGGGCAGGTCTGGGAATTGGGGGGCGCGCCAAACCGGGTGCTGCAGCCGCAGAACAGCTTGCTCCTTGTCAGTAGCTGGGCGTGTACCTCGAGTCCGATCACGGGTTCAAATTTCATGGCTGCATTATATTACGGGAGCCCCGGAAACGGGAGCCCCCCGTGACGGGGGTCCCCGATTTTCAGAAATATGCGTCCGTACACACTAATAGTGCGCTCGCGCACGCACTTCCCTGATTTCCGAGCCGCCCCGGTGTGGGGCAAAATTCTTGTAAATAACTTGTTATAAAGACGATAGGGACAAATCCGGCAGGATGCGCCCCATGGGCACGGAAAATGCTGGAACAAGGGGGAAGCGTCGCTCCTCCTGTCGGAACGGCTGGGGTGAACATATTCGAGGGAACGCCGGATTCCGGCGTGGGGGCGGCGCTTCACTTTCGCCTAACCTTCCCGCAGAAAACGGGAAACGGCCTCCGCGGCCCGGTCCGCAAGCTCCGCGGCTTCCTCCCTCCCGTCGAGCCACAGAATCTCCCCGTCGACCCGAAACCAGGAGAGCTGCCTCTTGGCGTAGCGGCGGCTTTCCTGCTGGGTCGATTCGATGGCCCGGTCGAGCCCGATCCGCCCCTCGAGGTATTCGGCCGCCTGCCGGTACCCGATCGCCCTGAAGGCCTGGCAGGAAGGGGGGCAGCGGTCGAGGAGGGCGCGGACTTCCTCGAGGAGGCCGCCCGCGAACATCCGCTCCACGCGCCGGTCGATCCTGGCGTACAGGAGTTCCCGGGGCAGGTCGATGCCGATCTTGAGCGGGCGGACCCCGGAGAAGGCGTCCCTGGGCCGGCTTTGCCACCATGTCATCGTCCTGCCGCTCAGGAGGTACACCTCGTAGGCGCGGATGATGCGGCCGGCATCCTTCGCGCCGATCCTCGAGGCCGATCCCGGGTCCACCCGGGCCAGCGCGCGGTGGAGGATCTCCGGCCCTTTCCGGCCGATGACGCGTTTCATGCGCCGGCGCAGGGGGGCGCTTCTTTCCGGGCCATTGAAGAGCCCCTCGAAAAGGGCTTTCAGATAGAACCCCGTCCCCCCGGCGACGACGGGAAGATTCCCCCTGAGGCGAATGTCCCGGACCGAGGCGCGGGCCAGGCGCTGGTAGTCCCCGGCGGTGAATTCCTCGTGCGGCTCCCGGACATCGATGAGGTGATGGGGGATGCCGCGCCGGGCGGCCGGGGGGGTCTTGGCGGTGCCGACATCCATATGCCTGTAGACCTGCAGGGCGTCGCAGCCGACGACCTCCCCCCCGAAGCGCAGCGCCAGCTCGAGCGCCAGGTCGCTCTTTCCCGCGGCGGTGGGGCCGACAACGGCGATGACCGGGTCCTTGTCTGACACGCCCTCACCCGAGCTCAAGGCAGTAGCGGAGGGAGGCGATCAGGAGGAGGAGGAGGGCCAGGGCCACGATCCCCCGCGTCTGCGAACGCATGCGCTCCATGGTCTAGTACGCCTTCCGGATGTCCACTCCGGTGTAGTAGGTTTTGAGGATATCCTCGTAGCTCCGGCCCGCCCGGGCCATGCCGTAGGCCCCGGTCTGGCACAGGCCGATCCCGTGGCCGTACCCCCGACCGTTGAAAGTGAAGGTCTGGATCCGGCCGTCGGCGCCGTATTCGCGCCCGAGCGTGTATAACGTGTCCTTCAGGCCCAGCGCATTTCGGACTTTGTAGCCGTTGAGCACCACCGATCTGCGGCTCCCCACCGCCCGTACCTCCACCACCCGCCCCGATTCCCCGGTGCGGTGCGGCTCGAGGTCCAGGAACGTTCCGATGTCGCCGGTGAGCGGGCGGAGCTTTTCCCCCACCGCGGAGCGCGTCGCGAGCGCCTCCCACGTCGCCGCGGGGGAGTGGCGGTCGCTCGAGGCGCCCGAAGGGCTCAGTTCGATCTCGAGGAAATCGATCCGGTCCGAGGGTCCGAGGTGGAAGGCGATTTTTTCGGCCCCGATCATGCGGATGCTGTGGATGGGTGTCGCCTGCCCCTGGTCCATGCGGAACAGGGCGGGGGCCGGCGCCAGCCGGAACTCGTGGGTCCGGTTCCCGGACCGGATTCCGATGACGGAGCCGTCCCCGTCCTCCCGGCGGAGTCCGGTGAACACCCCCTTGCGCAGCATCCCCGGCCGGGCCGTTTCGATCCAGCGCAGCAGGAGGGAGAGGGCGTCCCCCCGCCGGAGCCTGTCCTCCGGCCGGACGGTGTTGTCCGCGTTGGGGCGCCAGAGGCCGCTTTGCATCAGGTGGCTGAGGACGGCGCGCAGGGGGTCGCGCACCCGTTCCCCGTCCTTGATGTTGGCCATGTAGTAATCGATGTCGCCCGTCGAAATCCTCCGGGAGAGGGTGCCGGGACCGAAGAACGACTCGGCCGCGTAGAGGAGAAACCCCCCCCGGGTGGCGATGTCCACGCCGCGCGGCGCTTCCTCCGGCGGCGAACCTCCGACGGTCAGGACCGACTGCCGGATCCACTCCCTCATATCGTCCCTTTCCGCGGGAGCGGTGAAATACCCGGGCGAGCGGGCCTCCCGGTCGGAGGGGCCGATCCCCAGGATCCGCGCAAGTTCCAGGTTCCGGTTGGCCAGGTGCCCGTCGTCGGCCAGAAAAGGTTCCTCCAGCCCGTGGCGTCCCTCGAGCACGATCTCGCCCGGCCCCGGGCCGCTTTCGACCGCGCAGGCCACGCTTTTCAGGTAGGGGACCGGCGCGGAGCCGTAGACCAGGGAGGCGTCTTCCGTGCGCCCGCCGCAGGTGGACATGAACATGGCGTCGATCAACCCGTCCTGGTGATAGATGGCGATCCCCGCGGTCTCGCGCACGATGTCGCTCGTCATCTCCCGCTCCCCGTTGACGCCGCCGTAGACCTGGGTCCGGGTGTCGTCGGTGAGGTCGAACCCCTGGGAGCGGTAGCGGCCCATGTTCTTGAGGGCGTATGTCCTGGCGGCGACCGCCTGCGCGGCCAGGGCGGCCGGTTCGGGATAGGTTGCGGGATTCATCTCGGCCGGGACGACGCCGAAGAGGTATTCTTCCAGCCCCAGCTGGTTGACGAGCGTCATCCTGCCGCCCCCTTCGGGGATGACGTCCAGGGCGCCGCGATAGGGTTTCCCGTCCACGCTCAGGAAATCGGACCCCGACGAGGGGGTGATGAAGAACCCGGCCAGGCTCCTCAGCGACAGGTTGTCCGGGCTCGACACGACCAGTTCCGTCCCGCCCCCGCCCGCCGTCCCCCCGCCCGACGGTTCGGCCCGGGTCAGGAAGGCGTCCGGGTAACCCGAGCGCACCAGATGCTCGAGCAGCTCCCGGGCCTCCTCCCTGCCGGCAAAGAGGCCGACGCGCACCCGGTGGGCGCCCGTGGAGGCGTTGACCTGGACCGCCACGGGGACCTCCAGTTCGCGCTCGAGGAGGGCGCCGAGTTCGGCCGCGCGATCGGGGCTCGACAGGGAAGCCACCTGGATCTGGTAAGCGGCGGCCGCGGGGGCGCCCCCCCCCTCGGCCCGGATGCGGACTTCGCTCCCGATCCGCCACCGGGGCGCGTCCGGCGTCTTCTCCATCAGGTGGAATTCGGCCGACGAAGAGATGCGCAGTTCCCTCGCTCCGGTCTCGAGCCCGATGCGGATCAGGGGACCCGGGGCCGCTTCCTCCGTCGGCGGGGCGATGGTGGTCACCTCCGGAAGGGGGGCCGCGGGAGGTTGCGTCGCGGGCGGTTGCCTGCGGGGGGGCTCGGCCGGCCGCTGAGCCCCGGGCCGAGCGGGGGGAGCCGGTCGGGGCTCCGGCGCCTGGATCGTGGCTTTCGGACCGCCGCATCCGGCCAGCAACAGGAGCAGCAGGAGGCAGGGGGGGATCCCGGAAAGAGGGAGGAACCTCGAAAAGGGCAAGAACCGACTCCTTGGAAGCGGACGATGGGTCATGGGTCGACGATGAGGATCAGCTTGACCCCGATGCGGTCTCCCGGAAAGCCCTTGGGCAGCGGGGGGAACGGGTTGGATTCGATGACGGCGTTCAGGGCCGCCAGGTTCAGCGAATTGTTCCCGGAGGAGGCCACGATGCGGGCGTCGGCGAAACGCCCCTCCTTGTCGATGTAGAAGACGATGGTGGTCTGCCCCTGGGAATTTTTCAGGTTGGAGGGGATGAACCATTTCCCCCTGACCCGCTCCACGATGATGTCCTTGTAGTTCCCGAGCGGAAAGCCCTTGGTATCGAACAGGCCGACACCGGGGCTCTCGAGGGCGCTCGCCTCGTCCTCGAAGACCCCCTCGGACGCTCTCCCGGCCCTGGGGGGCGCGGGGGGCGGGATCGAATCGGGGATCCGGCTCGGGGCCCGGTCGGCGGCCGAGGCGGCGGCCGGCGCCTTCCGGGGGGGATTCCGGTCGGATTTCCTGTCGCCGGCGGCGTCGGGCCGGCCGTCATCCTCCTCCGTGGCCCGGAGGTTTTCGCCGGCGACCCTGGGTTGGCTGGTCCCCGACAGGACCGGGTTTTCCGGAAGGGAAACCTTCGGTTCGGGAGCTTCGGCGGGGGCTTTCGGCATGGGAGGCAGGTCGGCCAGGGCGGCGTTCAGGTCCCCGAACCGGACCCGGATGGGGGGGGCGCCCGCTCCCTCGCGGTCCCAATCGGGCAGATTCCGCTCGAGCGTCTCCGCCGAGGGCATCGGCATGCGCGCCGGGCTTTCGAGGATCGTGACCGTGCGCCATTCCTGCTCGTCCCGGTCCTGATCCGACGGGCCCATGAGTACGCGGAACGGCGTTCCCCGCCCCCCCTGCAGGATCTGCGGGAATTCCACGAGGAGCAGGAGGAGCAGGCCGTGCGCCAGGCCGCTCAAGATCACCGAAGCGAGGGTCCGCCCGCTGAGTGCTCCCTTCCGGCTTCTGGATATGACATCGTCAAACATCGGATCGCTCCGCCCGCGGCGTCGTCTGAAGTATAGGAAAGGCTCCTAATTCCTGTCAATTTCATGGGCCTGGGCCGCCTCGGCCTTCTCGAGGATCGCCAGCGCCAGCGCAAGCGCCCCCCGCCCCTCCGCCCCGCTGCACTCGACCGGTCCGAGCCCCCGGGCGGCGCGCAGAAAAGCGCGGAGCTCCAGCTGGAGCGGTTCCTGCCGTTCGGGGGTGAGGGTCCGCCCCGCGATTTCGGGGATGGCGCTCCCCCCCTTGCGGTCGAGCTGGAACACCGACAGGTCCTGCCGCGTGTAATCGAGCGAGATGTATTCCTGCCGCTGAAAGAGGCGCAGCTTGCGGATCTTTTCCATCGAGACCCGGCTGGCGGTGATGTTGGCGACGCAGCCGTTCTCGAACCGGAGGCGGGTGTTGGCGATGTCGATCCGTCGGCTCAGGATGGCGATCCCCACCGCGCTGACCTCCGCCACGGGGGAGGGGACCAGCAGTCCGATGATGTCCAGGTCGTGGATCATCAGGTCGAGGATGACGTCGATATCGAGGCTGCGGGGGGAGAACAGCCCCATCCGGTGGGCCTCGAAGAAGCGCGGGTTGTGCACTATCCTGCGCAGCTCGATCACCGCCGGGTTGAAGCGCTCCAGGTGCCCGACCTGGAGGACCCGGCCGTTCCGCTCCGCCGTCCGGATGAGCAGGTCCGCCGCCTCGAGCGAGGGGGCGATCGGTTTCTCCACCAGGACGTGCACCCCTTCCCGCAGGAACTCGGCCCCGATTTCGGCGTGGAGCAGGGTGGGGGTGGCGATGCTCACGGCGTCCACCCTGCCGAAGAGATCGCGGTGATTGGGGAAGACGGCCGTCCCCAGGGGGCGGGCCACGGCCTCCGCCCGGCCCGGGTGGGGATCGACGACGCCCACGAGTTCCGCCTCCGGGAGGGTGGCGTAAACCCTGGCATGGTGCTGTCCCAGCGCCCCGACTCCCACAACTCCTACCCGAATCCTGTCCATGGATACGCTCCTGGCGATGGATGATTGACGCCCGTGCACGGTCCCGCTCACTCCGCCTCCGGCAGGGAAACGATCGCGATGCCGTGCCGGTCCGCGGCGGCCACGACTTCTTCCCGGTCGAACAGCAGGGTGCGCCCGGCATCGATGCACAGGGCCGTGGCGCCGCACTCGGCCATGTTCCTGATGGTCTCGAGCCCGACGACGGGAATGTCGAAGCGCATGTCCTGCGCGGGCTTGCTGACCTTGATCACGGTCAGGTTCGTCCTGTTTCCCAGCCGCCCCGCGCGCCGGATGACGGCATCCGTCCCCTCCATGGCCTCCACGGCGACCACGGCCCGGTCCCGGACCACGATGGTCTGCCCGATATCCATCGCGGCGATCCGCCGTGCCAGGGGGCGGCCGTAATCCACGTCCGCCCGTTCCGATGCGGTGAGCGCGCGCGAGGTCAGGGTCCCGGGGGCGGGGAGGTGGGGTTCGAGCAGGATCGAACTGTTGACGAGGGTGATCCCGGCCTCCTCGAGCACCCTGGCGACCCCCCCGATCAGGGCGTCGGTGTTTTTCTGCCGGAGCCCGGCGAGCATGCGGATCATGGTCAGGTCGGGGAAGGAAGGGCCGAAGATCTGCGCGTGCCTGACCTGGCCGGCCATGATGGCCCTGCGGACCCCCGATCGCCTGAAGATCCGGATGAGGGTGCCCAGCTGTCCCAGCCCCAGCCAGTGAACGGGGTATCCGCACGATTCGATCTCCGGGTCGGCCTCCTCCCGGATGGCGGCGACGACCATGTCCAGGCCCCGCCTCCGGGCCGACTCGGTGACCAGGAAGGGGAAGCGGCCGTTACCCGCGATCAGCCCGAATTTTTCCTTGGCGTCTGTCAATGGTGCGTCCCGGTTCCGGAGGCCTCAGCGGATGAATCCCCGCTCGGAGCTTTCGATGAAGGTGACCAGCAGCGCCACTTCAGGCGCCGACCACTCCTGTTCCCGCAATTTTGCAAGCGCTTCCCCCGTGTTCATCCGCGAGCGGAAGCAGATGCGGTAGGCGTGCTTCAGTTCGCGGATGGTCTCCGCGGAAAAGCCCTTGCGCTCGAGCCCGAGGGCGTTGATGCCGTAGATCCGGGCGTGGTTCCGTTCGCCCACCGTCTTGATGTAGGGGAGGGCGTCCCGGGTGACGACGGAAAAACCCCCGATGAAGGCGTGGGGGCCCACCCGGCAGAACTGGTGCACGGCGGAAAAGGCGCCCACGGTGGCGTGATCGCCGACGGTGACGTGACCGGCCAGGGTGGCGGCGTTGGCCATGATGACCCCGTCCCCCACCACGCAGTCGTGCGCCACGTGGCTGTAGGCCATGGCGAAATTGCCGCTGCCGATCACCGTGACGCCGTGCCCCCCCCGTGTGCCCCGGTGGAGGCTGACGAACTCGCGGAAGACGTTGTCGTCCCCTATCCGGAGGAACGTTTCCTCCCCCCGGTATTTCAGGTCCTGGGGGTCGGCGCCGACCGAACAGTGGCTGTAAAAGCGGCATCTCTCCCCGACGGTCGTATGCCCGTGGATGACGACGTGGGAATCGAGGACGCAACCGGGCCCCAGGCGCGTCCGGGGGCCGATGACGCAATAGGGGCCGATGAGGGCGTCGGGGGCGATGTCGCACGAACCGTCAACGATGGCTGTCGGGTGTATGGGCATGACAATTCCGGCAAGAGGTGCCGGACTCTTCCGGTCCGGCGGCAAAACGGGAACCCGCGAACGGAATCAGGGGCGGTCGACGAGGGAGCAGGAAAGTTCCGCTTCGACCGCCAGGCCGCTTTCGACGAACGCCTGTCCCTTCATCCTGTAGTAGCGGTCCCTCTGTTTGAGGACGTTCACTTCAATTCGGAGCTGGTCTCCCGGAACGACGGGATGACGGAATCGGCACTTGTCGATTCCCGAAAAGTACACCAGCCTGGACTCCCGGTCCGGGTGGTTTCCCAGCAGGAGCGCGACCCCGACCTGGGCGAGCGCCTCCACCAGCAGGACTCCGGGCATGACGGGATGATCCGGAAAGTGTCCCTGGAAGAAGGGCTCGTTGATGGTGACGTTCTTGAGCCCCACCATGTAGGTGGATCCGTCCGTCTCCAGAATCCGGTCGACCAGCAGGAAGGGGTAGCGCTGGGGCAGAACCTTGAGGATTTCGCGAATATCCCTGACCGGGCCGCCGCTGTCCATGGCATTCTCCGATCGGCCTCCCCCCCGGATGGCCGCCGCCGCTTGCGGGGGGTCGGGGGGGAAGCCGGCTCCTTCATACGGCCGCCACGCCCCTACTGCTTGGCGGGGATCTTGGGCGCGCTCGCCGGGTACGCCTGGTTATAGGCTTTCACGATGTCCTCCGTCACGTTCAGCGCGGGGTTTTCGGCGTTGATCCAGATGTCGCGCGCCGGGTTGTAAAGGAGAATCGCGTCGAGCCCGCGGGCCTTGGCCACCTTCTCGACGACGTCCACCATCCGCTTGCCGATGGTGTTGGTCATGCGGTCCCGGCGGCTGTTGATGTCCCTCTGGGTGTCCTGCTGGAAACGCTGCAGCTGGGTATCCTTGACCTCGGCCTGCTGCTCCAGTTCCAGCCGCGCCTCGTCGGTCAGCTTGGAGCCCTGGACGTTCAGCTTGGTCCGGAGGCTTTCCGACTCGGCGCGCAGCTTGTCCAGTTCGGTGTTTTTCGACTCGATGAACTGCTGGATTTCGGCGTACATCCTGGCGCCCTCGTCGCAGGTGAGGATGGCCTGGTCCATATTGACCCAGGCTATCTTGACCGGGGCGCCGGCGGCCGCGGCCGCCGGCGCGGGCGTCTGGGCGGCGGCCAGGGTCGGCAGCAGGAGTGCGGCAAAAAGGATGTTGAGTGCTGATCGGCTCATGGAATCTGTTCTCCTTATCATTCAGCAGGGAAAGCCCTGGTGAATCCTGTGAATTTCTCCAAAATGATTCCGGGCGGATTCGAAAACTGGCAATTTACTACAGTTCCCGCCGGCGACAAAGCGGAATCAGAAGCTGCGGCCCACTGTGAACTTGATGTCCTTTTTCGGTTCATTGATCCTGAACGTGCCGTTGGTGGTGGTGATCGATTCGTCGAGCCGCTGCGGGTTGTAGGCGAAGATCAGCCGGAACGGGGCGCTGACCACGGGGAGGACAAACTGCACCTCCAGTCCCGTCGATCCGCGCAGGGTGTCGTTGGTCGATCCGATGATGTCCACTCTGCTGGCGCCGAAGTCCCCGAGCGACTCCTTGTGGCTGGCCCGGGCCAGACCCAGGTCGTAGAAGGCCGCCACCGACAGCGGACCGGCCACGGGGATACGGTATTCGAAGTTCAGGATTCCGACGGTGTCTCCGCCCACGGCGAAAGGTTGCGACTGCACCGTTTTGGGCAGTCCCGTGTTCAGGTCGATGATCGGGTTGCCCATGGGGTCGAACTGCCGGGTCGAGGTGACGGCGATGGGGCTGATCGAACGGATATCGAAACCCCGGACGGTGTTCTCCCCCCCGATGAAGAAACGGTCGAAGAAGGGGACGCTCGAGTCGCCGTACGACCGGATGTACTGGAACTGTGCGTTGAGGGCGAAGACGTTGCGCCCGCCGCTCAGCCACCGGTCGGTGATGAAGCGCCGGTACTCCACCACCGGGCGGATCATGTTGAAGTCCCCCCCCAGGATGCCCCCGGCGATGGCGGTGGACAGCCGGAACTCGGTGCCGCGCGTGGCGTTGAAATAGGCGTTGGCGGAGCTGTAACGCACGAACGGGGAGATCTCGCTCCGGATGATGCCTTCCAGCGCGTCGGTCGCGTCCCCCGCGGCATACCCCGTGAACTGCCCCAGCGCGAAGGTCTCGAAACCGGGTGCGATGTTGCTGACACCGATGTTCTGAAAGGTGTAGCCGCTCCCCACCGTCCAGAACGAGCGGGAGAGGCGCCGGTCCAGGGAGATCTGGGTGCCCGTCATCTTCTGGGTGAACAACTCCTCGGCCTCTCCGGAGTAATCGGTCAGCCCGAAGGTGGAGTAGGTGTCGTAGCGGTAGCGCTGGTTGAAAAGCGACAGGCCCATTCTCCAGCGGGTGTCGAAAAGGTAAGGCTCGACGAAGGACACGACGAAGTTGGTCTGGCGCGTCCCCCCGACGATGCTCACCTCGATCGATTCCCCCCGCCCGAGGAAGTTGTTGGTCGAATAGTTGAGCCCGATGAAGCTGCCGGAGATCCCGCTGACGCCGCCGGTGAACCCGATCGACTGCTGGCTCTTTTCCTTCACGGTCACGTCGACGTCGACCGAGCCGGCCTTTTCGTCCGGTTTGACCTGGTAGTCGGTTTCCTCGATCCGGTCGAAAAAGCCCAGCTGGTTCAGGCGGAGGATCGAGTTGTCCAGGGCGGCGCTGCTGAAGACTTTCCCCTCCTCCAGGATGAATTCCCGGCGCATGACCTTGTCCCGCGTCTTGGTGTTTCCGAGAAAGTTGATCCGCCGGACGAAGAACCCCTTGTCGGGCTGCATGGTCAGGGTCAGGTCATAGGTCTTGTTGACGTTGTCGTAGTCCGCCTCGGGGATGTAGGAAAAATTGATGTGCCCGAGGTTGCCGTAGAGTTTCTTGATCTCGTCCAGGGTGTCCCGGATCTTCTTGAAGTTGACGACGTCTCCGCTCTTCATTTCGAAGGCGCGCGCGAGCGCTTCGCAGTTCAGGATCCCGCACTCCTTGAGTTCGAGCTTCCCCAGCCGGAACTGGTCGCCGGCGTCGATGGGGATTTCGATGAAAAACTGCTCGCGTGTCTTTCTCAGCAGCGGGATGATGCCGCGGGGGCCCTCGAAGATCCGGACGATGGGGGTTCCCACCTGGACCTGCATGTATCCATGTTCCTGGTAAAACGCCTTCAGGTTCGTTTCGATGTCGTATTCCAGCTTCTCCCGGTGGTATTTGTCGGTCCCCTTGAACATGGTGACCATGTTGCGTTCCTTGGTGAGCTCGAGGGCTTTCTGGAGCTTCTTGTCGCTGAAAACCTTGTTCCCGGTGAAGCGGATCTCGCCGATGCGGACGTTGGCCCCCTCGTCGACGGTGAAGCGCACCCGCACGCTGTACGGGGGGATGGTCTCGACATCGGAACGGACCGATCCCAGCGGCTTGCCGTTCTGCAGCAGGAGGTCCCGCAGGATGCGTTCGGCCATCTTGATCTTGACGGGGTCGTACTGGCTGTCCACGGTGAGCCCGAGCTTCTTTTCCTTGAAGGCCTCCAGGATGTCCGATTCGGTGAAGGACTTGTTCCCGGTATACTCTATGGAGCGGACGAGCGGCTTTTCCTTGACGATGAAGGTGACGATTTTCCCGATGTCCCCGTCCTTTTCCTGCACTTCCAGGTTTTCGAAATAATTGGTCCGGTAGAGGGAGCGCAGGTCGAACTCCACCCGCGCCGCGTCGAAGGGCTCTCCCGGACGCGTTTGAATGATCGAGGCGCGGATCGTGTCTTCGGGAATCCGCCGGTTGCCCCGGATGTCCACCCGCTCGACCGTCGTGACGTCGGCGGTCTGCTGCCCGTAGGCCGCGAGACCCAACAAAAGGAACCCGACGATGCAGATCCCGCACTTAGCCGTTCTTGCCATCCATCCTCCGCCGCGTGGAAGTCCCCCGTATGTTCAGACCCCCTATCTTAGATAAAACGGCGGCCGAAATCCAGTATCAGTGCCTGCGGTCCCCGTTTCCCGCACCGATACCCGCGCGGACCGGATCCCTGCCTATAGACTCCACTTGCGGCCCGGCGTTCAATTATTTTTCGGGCCGGAGGCTTCAGAGCTTCCAGGCGGCGGCGGTGGGATGGCCGGCGGGGAGACAGTGGAGGGCGTCGTCGATGAGGACGATTTCAATGGCGGAACACGCCCCGATACGGTCGCGGATGAGGGCTTCCGCAAGCGGGTCCTCGATGTATTTCCGGATCGCCCGGCCGAGGGGGCGGGCCCCGTAGGTGCGGTCGCGGCAGGTTCGCTCCACGATCCATCTCCTGGCTTCGGGCCGGAGCGCGATGGAGAGCCCCTTCCGGGCGAGGGCCTCGTTGGTCGTCCCGATCAGCAGGTCGACGATCCTTTCCAGGTCGTCGTCGCCGAGCGGGTCGAAGAAGAGGATTTCGTCGATCCGGTTGAGAAATTCGGGGTTGAAGACCCGCCGGACCTCGTCGTGGATCCGGTCCTCGGTGCTCCGCATGGGGGATTCGTCCCCCGCGCGGAAGCCCACGGGCCCCCCTTTTTCGAGCAGGCGCGCCCCGATGTTCGAGGTCATGATGATGAGGCTGTTTTTGAAATCGACCGTGTTGCCGTGCGAATCGGTCAGCCGGCCGTCCTCGAAGACCTGCAGCAGGATGTTCGAAACGTCCGGGTGGGCCTTTTCCATCTCGTCCAGGAGCAGGACCGAGTAGGGGTGGCGTTTGATCTTTTCGGTCAGCTGCCCCCCCTCCTCGTGCCCCACGTATCCCGGCGGGGAGCCGATCAGGCGGGATACGGAATGCTTTTCCATGTATTCGGACATGTCCAGCCGGACCATGGAACTCTCGCTGCCGAACAGGAAGGCGGCCAGCGCCCGGGCCGTTTCGGTTTTCCCCACGCCCGTGGGGCCGAGAAACAGGAAGGACCCCACGGGGCGCCCGGGGGATTTCAGCCCGGCCCGCGAGCGCCGGATGGCCCTGGACAGGGCGTTGATGGCGCGGTCCTGGCTGATGACGCGCCGGTGGAGTTCTTCCTCCATCCGCAGCAGCCGGGCGCCCTCCTCCTCCCGGATGGCGGATACGGGTATTCCCGTCCACCGGGCGACGACCTGTTCGATGTCTCCCCGGGTCACCTCGGGGGGCGGGATGGTCCGGATCTGCCAGCTTTCCCGGAAGATCCGCATCCCCTCCCCCTCGGGGCTTCCGGCGCGCGCCCCCGGGGGCGATTCCTCCCGGGGCGCCGAATCGGTCCGCAACTTGACCCGCGCTCCCGCCTCGTCGATGACGTCGATGGCCTTGTCGGGCAGGAAGCGGTCGGAAATGTAGCGGCTGGAGAGGTATACGGCGGTTTCGAGCGCCTCCTCCGTGTACTGGAGCCCGTGGAACGATTCGTACCTGTCCCGGATCCCCCTGAGGATGCCGACGGTTTCCTCCTCCGAAGGGGGTGCCACCCTGACCGACTGGAAACGGCGCTCCAGCGACCGGTCCTTTTCGATCGAGCGCGCGTATTCGCGGGGGGTGGTCGAACCGATGCACTGGATCTCCCCCCGGGACAGCGCCGGCTTCAGGATGTTGGCGGCGTCGAGCGAGCCTTCCGCCGAGCCCGCCCCCATCAGGGTGTGCACTTCGTCGACGAAGACTATGAATTCCCGGTTCTCGGCCAGCTCCTTGAGGAGGACCTTCATCCGCTCCTCGAACTGGCCGCGGTATTTCGTCCCGGCCACCACCAGCGACAGGTCCAGGGCGAGGATTCTCTTGTCCCGGAGCCCGCGCGGCACCCGGCCCGAGGCGATCCTCTGGGCCAGGCCCTCGACGATGGCCGTTTTCCCGACGCCCGGCTCCCCGATCAGCACCGGGTTGTTCTTGGTGCGCCGGCACAGGATCTGGACCATCCGCTCGATTTCCTCCTCCCGGCCGATGAGGGGATCGAGGCGGTCCGCCTCGGCGGCCTCGGTGAGGTCGCGGGAGAATTCCGTCAGGGTGAGCGGCTCCTTGGGGCGGGGGGGCGCCTGCCGCTCGGCACCGGCCCGGAGGAGCTCCTCGCGGATCAGGCCCGGGCGCAGGCCGCGCTCGCGCAGGATTTCGGCCGCCACCGACCGCTCCTCGGCCAGAAGCCCCAGCAGGAGATGCTCGGTTCCGATATGGCGGTGGGCGAGAGTGCGCGCTTCCTCCGCCGCGATCTGGAGCACCCGCTTGCTTTCTTCCGAGAAGGGGAGGTCCACCGAGGTCGAGACCCTGTCGCGCACCAGGGTGCGCCCCTCGATTTCCTTCCGGAGGTCCTGGAGGGTGGACTCGGGGCCCGGGAGGAAGCGGCTGGTCAGGCCTTTGTCCTCGCGGATGAGGCCCAACAGAAGATGCTCCGTCTCGATGCGGCTGCTGCCGAACTGGCTGGCCTCGTAGCGCGCGAAGAAGATGACCCTTCGGGCCTTTTCGGTGTATTTCTCGAACATAGACGCCCGCCCTCCCGACGTCCGCCCGTTTTCCGGTGGCTATGGATCATTATACGGACAGACCCCGGCAACCGCAAACGGATTGAGGCGGGCGGGGGCCCTAACTGTCCGTCAGTACGCCGTTTTCCAGGCGGCAGCGGCGGGAGCAGACATCGGCCAGGCGCTCGTTGTGGGTGACGACGAGGGATGTCAGGCCGTGAGATTCATGAAGCGCCAGGAGGAGGTCGGCCATCGCCAGGCCGGTGTGGGGGTCCAGGTTGCCCGTCGGTTCGTCGGCCAGCAGGAGGCGCGGCCGTCCGACGAGGGCGCGGGCCAGCGCCACCCGCTGCTGCTCCCCCCCGGAGAGTTCCCCCGGACGGTGGCGGCGGCGTTCACCGAGCCCCACTTCCCGGAGCAGCTCCCCGGCGGCGCCGGTCGCCTCCGCCGGGGGCGTTCCCCGGAGCAGGAGCGGCATCGAGACGTTTTCGAGCGCCGTGAATTCGGGGAGGAGGTGGTGGAACTGGAAGACGAAGCCTATGGTCCGGTTCCTGAAGGCGGCCAGGTCCTTCGCCGCGAGCGCCGTGATCTCCCCGCCCAGGATCCGGACCGTTCCCCGGTCCGGCCGGTCCATTCCCCCCACGAGGTGCAGCAGGGTGCTCTTGCCCGATCCGGAGACGCCGGTCACGGCGACCATCTCTCCCGTCTCCACCGTCAGGGAGAGTCCCGACAGGATCTCGAGGCGTCCCGCGCCCGAGGGGTAGCTCTTGTGGAGGTCGCGGGCCTCGAGCAGCCTACTCATAGCGCAGCGCCTCCACCGGGTCCAGTTTCGACGCGCTGCGCGCCGGGTAGATCGTGGCCAGGAAGCTGATGGCTATGGCCGTGGCCGAGATGAGGGCGACGTCCCACGCGCGGACGTGAAAGGGGACGTAGGGGATGCTGTAGATGGCGGCCTCCAGCCGGATCAGCCGGAAATGGTCCAGCATCCAGCTCGCCAGGACGCCCAGCACGCTCCCCAGGGCGGTCCCCGTCACCCCTATGATGAGCCCCTGGAACCGGAAGACGCGCTGGATGTTGTCGGCCGTGGCCCCCATCGCGGCGAGGATGGCGATATCGCGCTGCTTTTCGAGCACCATCATGATCAGCGTGGTCACGATATTGAGCGAGGCGACGAAAACGATCAGCCCGATGGTGATGAAGAGGGCGATTTTTTCCAGCTTGAGTGCGGAAAAGAGCGGCCGGTTGAGCTCGATCCAGGTCGAAGTCGCATAGTCGTCCCCCGCCCGGCGGCGGATCGCGTCCGCCATCGTCTGGGCGCTGTCGAGATCCTCGATCCCGAACTGGACCAGGAGGGCGGAGCCGGGGGAGTGGGCGAACAGCCGGCGCGCGGCGTCTATATGGATATAGGCCCAGTTGGCGTCGATGTCCCAGAGGCCGGAATCGAAAACCCCGGCCACCTCGAGGGTCTTTTCGGAAACCGTCATTCCGAACGGCGTCAGCCGCCCCAGGGGGTTGAAGACGCGCAGCGTATCCCCCGTACCCACCTGGAGCGTGCGCGCCATTTCCTTGCCGATGAAGATCCTGTCGGGCGGTGTCCTGCCCCCGTCGCCGGGGCCGGCCGGCGGGCGGTCCAGGGCGCGCGGGTCATTCCCCAGGATGCGGGCGAAGAATTCGGAAACGGCCGCTTCCCGCTCCGGGTCCACCCCCTTGAGCGCCGCCCCCTGGTTGGAGTAGGCGCTCGAAACGAGCACCTGTTTGAGGATCGCGGGGGCGCTCGCCGTCACCCCGTCGATGCTGCCGACCCGGGCGAGCAGGGCGTCGGGGTCGGCGACGGGCATGCCGTCGATCCGGAAGAGGTTGACGGCGGGAGTGGCGCCCAGGATCTTGTCCTGGATGTCTTCCTTGAACCCGGTGGAGAGGGCCAGGGCGATGACGAGGGCCATCACTCCGGCCGCGATCCCCGCCACGGACAGGATCGAGATCACGGAAATCAGGGTCTGTTTCCGTTTTTCCCTGAGGTACCGCAGGGCGATGAACAGTTCGAACTTCATAGGCCGCGCCCTCGGGTCGTGGGGAATGCCCGCCTCCCGGTCTTCATCCGCACGCCGTCACTCGTCGGCCGCCGGTTCGGGCCTCAGGAGCGGGAACAGGATGACGTCGCGGATCGACGGGGAGTCGGTCAGCACCATGGCCAGGCGGTCGATACCGATCCCTTCACCCGCCGTGGGGGGCATCCCGTAGCCGAGGGCGCGGATGTAGTCCTGGTCCATGCCATGGGCTTCCTCGTCGCCGCGGTCGCGCGCGAGCAGCTGCTCCTCGAACCGCGCCTTCTGCTCGGCCGGGTCGTTCAGCTCCGAATAGGCGTTGGCGATTTCCATGCCGGCGATGTAGAGCTCGAAGCGCTCGGCGGTGTCGGGGTCGCCCGGTTTGGTCTTCGACAGCGGGGAGACCTCCGCGGGGTGATCGTAAATGATCGTCGGCTGGATCAGGTGTTCCTCCGCCACCGTCTCGAACAGGAGGGCCGTCAGTTTTCCCGGGCCGTCGGAGGGTTCGGGCCGGGCGCCGACCGCCTCCGCGAGCGCCCGCAGCCTGTCGACCGATTGGAAGTCCCCCTCGGCGGGGGCGGGGACCGCAGCGGGCCAGAACCTGAAGGTCGCTTCCTTCATCGTCATCCGCTGCCAGCGGTCGAAATCGAGCAGGTGCTCCCCGTACCGGACCTGGCGCGAGCCGGTCACGGTTTCGGCGATCCGGGTGATCATCTCCTCGGACATGTCCATCAGGTCGTTGTAGTCGCTGTAGGCCTGGTAGAACTCCAGCATGGTGAACTCGGGGTTGTGGTGCGAGGAGATCCCCTCGTTCCGGAAGATGCGGCTCAGTTCGTAGACCCTGGGGATCCCCCCCACGACGAGGCGCTTGAGGTGGAGTTCCAGGGAGATGCGGAGGTAGAGGTCGATGTCCAGGGCGTTGTGATGCGTCCGGAACGGGCGCGCCAGCGCCCCCCCCGCGATGGTCTGCAGCACCGGCGTCTCCACCTCCATGTACCCCCGCTTGTCGAGGTAGCGGCGGATCTCCCGGATGACGGCGCTGCGCCTGACGAAGACCTCGCGGACCCCGGGATTCATGATGAGGTCGACGTAGCGCTGGCGGAACCGGGTCTCCACGTCGGTCAGCCCGTGCCACTTTTCGGGCAGCGGCTGCAGGTTCTTGGACAGGTGGAAGACCTGGGAGGCCAGCAGCGTCAGTTCGCCCGTGCGGGTGCGGAAGACCGTCCCGGCCGCCCCGATGATGTCGCCGAGGTCGAACAGCCGGAAGAGCTCGAACATCTCCTCTCCCGCCGTGTCGCGGCGGACGTATACCTGAACGCGCTGCTCGCCTTCGGCGAGGTCCAGGAATCCCGCCTTGCCGTGCGGGCGCAGGGACATGATGCGGCCGCAGATCCGGACGGTTTCCTTTCTTTCCTCGAGGCCGGCGGCGTCCAGGGGGTCGAAGGCCGCGCGCAGCTGCCCCAGGGTGTGGGTGTAGTCGAACCGGTGCGGATAGGGGTCGTATCCCAGGCGCTGGAGCTCCGCCAGCTTGAAGCGGCGCTGCTCGAGGAGATTAGTCTGGTTTTCCATGGTTTGCCAGCCCCCCGCTGTTCAATTGGTTCTTGATGCTGTCCAGGATCCCGTTCACGAACTGGGCGGATTCATGGGTCGAAAACTTCTTGGCGATTTCCAGCGCTTCGTTGATGATGACCGTGTTCGGCGTCGTGCCTCCCGAGAGGAATTCGTAGACCGCCAGGCGCAGGACGTTCCGGTCGACGGCGGCCATCCGGACCAGGCGCCAGTTTTTGGCGTGACTCTGGATCACCCCGTCGATTTCGTCCACCCGGCCGAGAGTCCCCGTAAACAGCTGCTCGGCGAATTCGCGCACCCGTTTCGGATGGTCGTTCATCGTCCAGTAGCTGCGCAGGATCTCCCCGGGGGAGTGCCTGCCCACATCCCGTTCGTATAGCATCTGAAGCGCGCATTCGCGCGCCACTCTCCGATGTCCCATGAACCCACCGTCCGGGGAAAGTCGCCGCTCCGGCCGCGGCTAGAGCCGCTTCAGCACCTGGACCATCTCGATGGCGGCGGCGGCCGCATCGAACCCCTTGTTTCCGGTCTTCAGCCCGGCCCGGTCCACCGCCTGTTCCATCGTGTTGCAGGTCAGGACCCCGTTGATCACCGGGACCCCGGCTTCCAGCCCGATGGAGCCCAGCTCCTTGGTGACCGTCGAGGAGAGGTGGTCGAAATGCGGGGTTTCCCCCCGCAGGAGGGCACCGAGACAGATCACGGCGTCGTGTTTCCCGGAAAGCGCCAGCTTCCGGGCGACCGGCGGGATCTCGAAACTCCCCGGGACCCACACCACGCTGATATCATCGGGCGCGGCCCCGTGGCGCTCCAGCGCGTCGAGCGCGCCGGAAAGCAGGCGGTCGCTGATGAAAGAATTGAAGCGGCTGATCACGACCGCAAAACGACTTCCTTTTGCGTCGAGTGTTCCCTGGATGATTCTGGCCATCGCCGTTGTCTCCCTTGTATAGGATACGCCGCGGCCGGGCATGCGCCATCCCCGCCCGGCCGCGGCCGCGGGATTCAATTCTGCAAGAGAGAGCGCTTGATTACAAGCCCAAACCCGCCTTCCGCCGGCGCAGTCTCCCGAGCAGACGGAAGAAATCGCGGACGCTGCGGCCGCCGGAATAAACGGGTCTGCCGAGGCGCGCGGACAGGTCCCGCAGCGTGAGGTCGTCGAGCAGCTTTCCGTCCGGGACGGAGAGCGCCTCCCCGGGGACGATGACCCAATCGCCCGGGTCCCGGCCGGCCAGGGCCTCCAGGATGTCGCGGCCGGCGAGCAGCCCGGCGACGGTGATCCGGCTTCCCATGTAGCGGTTTTCGGCGCCGAGGACCCGGAGCTTCATCCCGCGGCGGCGGTTCCAGCGCCCGATGCATCTCTCGAGGACGGGGAAGAAGAGGCTGCCCGTCACCAGGGTGCCGCGAAGCGGGGGCGCCGGCGGGCGCCGGCGCGCCAGGGCGGCCTCGAAATCGTCGAGGAAGGTGCGGACCATCCCGATCCCGTCCTCGATCTGGGCGAAGTCGCCGTAATGCCCCGATTCCGGCACCGGCGCCTCCCCCTGGAGGTAGAATTCGTCGGCGAGGAAGGCGAAGGCGCTCCCGGTCCGGGCGTAAAACCGCGCCTGCCAGCCGGAGACCTCCGCGATCAGGGCGCGGGCGTATCCGGGCGTCACCCCCCTCAGCCGGGCGCGTGGGGCGCCGTGGTCGGAGAGCCCCACGGGGACGATGGCCACGGAGCGCACCCCCGGGTGGAGGGCGTAGAGGGCGGACACGGTCTGCTCCAGCCGGGCGCCGTCGTTGATCCCGGGCATCAGCACGATCTGGGCGTGGATCCGGATGCCGCCCCGGAGGAGTCTCCGCATCTTCCCGAAAAGGTCGTCGGGCCGTCTCCTCCCAAGGATCCGGGCGCGCAGGAGCGGATCGGAGGCGTGCACGGAAACGTACAGGGGGGACAGCCGCTCCTCGACGATACGGTCGAGGTCCCGCCGCGTCGTGTTGGTCAGGGTGACGTAGTTGCCGTGCAGGAAGGAGAGCCGGTAGTCGTCGTCCTTGACCCGGAGCGCCGGCCGGGCGCCGGGGGGGAGCTGGTCGACGAAGCAGAACAGGCAGGCGTTCTGGCATGTACGGGTCTCGAATTCCTCGAGGGTGAGGCCCGGAAAGGGGTTGGTCTCGAGGTCGATCGAGAGGAGCCGGCGGTCCCCGCCGGGGGTCAGGACGCACAGTTCGGCCGCCTCCCCGGCGAGATGGAACCTGAGGGCCAGTTCGTCCGGCGTTTCGTGTCCGTCGACGGCCAGGATCCGGTCCCCCGGCCTGAGTCCCGCGCTTGCCGCGGCCGAGCCGCGGGCCACATCAAGAATCCTGACCCCTCGGGCCTTCATGGTCGTTTTCCTGGTAGGAAGCGATGATCTTGATCGATTTGGAGGCGTAATGCAGGCCCGAAGCCACCGTGAGGGCCAGCGTGGCGTACACCACCACCGGGAAGACCGCGGCGGCGGGGCGCAGGTCGAAATTGGCCAGCATGCATACGGCCACGACCAGGAGCTGGACCGCGGTGGTGCATTTGCCGAGGAAGCTGGGCGGAAACTGGGAATGGCTCGTCTGCATGTGGATGACCAGCACCGACACGGCGATAAGCACGTCGCGGCCGATGGTCAGGATCGTCAGCCAGGTCGGGATATGGAGCGCGAGCGGCACCGAGGGGATCGTCAGCGTGATGAAGGCGGCCGTCAGCAGGATCTTGTCCGCCATGGGATCCAGGAAAGAGCCCAGGACGGTTTTCTGCTGCAGCTTCCGGGCCAGCAGCCCGTCCAGCCCGTCGGTGACGGCGGCCAGGAGGAAAACCACCGTGGCCGCCTTCGGGTGATCGTAGATCAGCAGGATGACGAAAACGGGGACGAACAGCATCCTCAGAATGGTCAACTGGTTGGCGTAGGTCAGAAGCAAGCGCGGACTCCTTTGAACGAACGGTCCCCCCGACGGGTGCACCCGTGTGCCGCCCTATCTTAGCAGGAATCGGGCCGATTGTTGAATAGATGCCGCGGGCTCGGCCGATAAGGACAGGGGAGGAAGAGCGATGTCGCTGTCCGGAAGACTGAAAACCATGGACCTGCCCGAGGTGCTGCAGTGGGTGGCGGTCGGCCGAAAGACCGGTACCCTCTCCCTGGTGAGGGACAAGACCAAGGTCTACATATATTTCCGGGACGGGGACATCATTTCCTCCAGTTCCAACGATCCCACCAAGCAGCTGGGGCAGTTTCTGCTCTTCCAGGGGAAGGTGACCGAGCCGGAACTCAAGCGCGCGTTCGAGCTGCACCTGCGCTCGCGCGTCATGCTGGGCAAGATCCTGGTCCAGGAGAACCTCGTCGCGCAACCGGACGTCGAGGCCGCCCTGAAGGCGCGGACGGCCGAGGTGATTTACGACCTCTTTCTCTGGGACGACGGCTACTTCCATTTCACCTCAGGGGGATACAACCTCGACCGGCTGATCCAGATCAAGGTGGATATCCAGACCCTCATGTTCGAGGGGGTCCGGCGCAAGGACGAGTGGGCCCGCATCCGGTCGGTGTTTCCCGGCAACCACATCGTCCTGACGCTGCGCGCCGGCGTGGACCTCAAGGTGCAGAGCCTCAGCCCGCTGCAGAAGAAGCTGGCATACCTCCTGACCCTGAAGAAACCGATCTCGGAGATCATCCTGGAACTGCACGGTTCCGATTTCCTGGTCAATTTCGAGCTGCTGCAGCTGTACGAGAAGGGGATCGTGGAGGTGCTGGAGTCGATCCCGGCCCCCATGGAGGCGGAGAGCCCCGCGAAACTCTTCAACGAGGGGCTGGAGCTGATGCAGAGCCGGAACTTCCGCGAGGCGATCGCGGCGTTCCAGGAGGTGCTCCGGCTCGACCCTCAGAACGCCTGGGCCTCGGAGCAGATCGACCGGGCGGAATCCGCCCTGTGCCAGGAATATTACCGGACCGTCATGCCCCCCGCCAAGGTCCCCTGCTTCCTGGTGTCGGAAGACGCCCTGCCCGGGTACCATCTCTCCCACGAGGAGGGGTTCATCGCCTCCCGCATCAACGGGACGTGGGACGTCAAATCGATCGTGATGCTTTCGCCCCTGCGGGAGATCGAGATCCTGGAAGCTCTCGACCGGATGCTGAAACTGGAGCTGATCGCGCTCCGGTAGGAAGCGCGTGGGGGAACCGGGTGGTCCCCCCGCGCCCCACCCTCCGGGCTACTCCGACGGAATGCGGAACTTCATGCCCGCCATGAAATGGAGCCGCAGGGCGGGGTAGCCGAGGTTCTCCTCGTACTTCCGGTTCAGCAGGTTGTTGAGCCTGCCGTAGATCTCCACCCCCCCGAAGAGGCGGTAGGCGAAGCCCGCGTCGGCCCGCACGTACCCGGGGTTGGCGAAAAACGGCTGCCCGAAGGCGGGCTCCACGTCGAGCGTTTCGCCCCGGATGTAGGCCGTGGTGTTCAGGGTCAGCCGCCGGTGATTCCAGGTGACGCCGTAGCTGCCGGAGTGGCGGGGGCGGCGCAGGAGCGGCTGCCCCACGGTATAGGGGGCGTTGGCCTCGGAGCTCCCGTCCAGCGCCAGGACATCCGTGTCGAGGAAGGTGTAGGCCCCGGTGAGCTCGAGCGACTGGACCGGGCGCAGCCGCAGGGTGAACTCGAGTCCCTGCGCCCTGGAATTCTTCAGGTTGTCCGAGGTGTACTCGCTCAGGTTGGCGAGCGACCCGCCCAGGGTGACGATCTGGTCCCGGAACCGGTTCAGGAAGTAGGTGACGTCCACGATCGCCCTGGAATCGAAAAGCGTCTGTTCCACCCCGGCGTCGAAACTGATGTTGCGCTCGGGCTTGAGCTCCGGGTTGTCGGTGAAGGCGAGTTCGAACCCGTCCGGCGGCCGGATTCCGGTGCCGAAGCTCCCGTGAACCCGCGTGGAGCCGAAGGCGCCGTCCCCCCCCTCCTCGCGCGCGATGTAGGCGGCCGAAATGCGCGGGTTGGCCTGGACCACGGTGGAAGCGGGGATGACGGGACGGGTCCAGCCGTCCGATGGGATCCGGCTGGTCCGGAGGTGATCGATGCGCAGCCCCCCGATCAGGTGCAGCCGGGCGGTGGGGCTCCAGCGCCCCTCGGCGAAGTAGGCCAGGCTGGTGCGGGGCAGGAGAAAGGGGGCGAACTGGTCGTCGGTGATGTAGGAGTGTTTCGTCTGTTCCCGGTTGAACTCGAAACCCGCCGCCAGGGAAGCCTTATCCGTGAGCGCGATTTCAGTGCGGGTGTTGAACAGGCCGCGCAGGTTCTCCGCGCCGTAATCACCCCAGGTGGAGATGTAGTACAGGTCGTTGGTGGTGAGGCTCACGCCGGTGACCTGCCTCACCCGGGAGGAGAGCTGTTCGGTGTAGCCCAGCCGGTAGCCGAACAGGTTCTGCTTGCCGCGCGAGACGGTGTCGACCACGTGATCGGGGTTGGTCCCCCCGGGGTCGCTGCCGTAAGCGCCCGGGGCGCCGGCGTCGTTGGCGTTGCCGAAGAAGCTGAATTCGAGCTGCCGCCGGCCGCCCTGCCGGTAGCCCAGGTTGAGGAAGGCGCTCTGGTTGCGATAACGGTCGTTGGCGACCACCCCGTCGGAATCGAGCCGGGAGAGGTTGTAGGCCCAGCTGAACCCGCGGCTGAGTCCGCTCCCGCCGGTGGCGAAGCGGCGCGTGGAGTAGCTCCCCCCCTCGGCCAGGGCGGTGAATTCGGGCGCTCCCTCTCCGCGGCGGCTGACGATGTTGATGACGCCCGTGACGGCATTGGCGCCGTAAAGCGCGCTCTGGGGGCCGCGGGTGATTTCCACCCGCTCGATCCCGTCGGCCGGGAGGGAGGCCATGTCCATCCCCCCCCCGAAATCGTTCATCGGGACGCCGTCCACCATCACGGAGTTGTACTTGGACTCCCCTCCGCGGATGAACACGCCGGTCACGCCGCCGCGGCGGCCGGTCTGGTTGACCTCGACCCCCGGGATGCCGCGCAGGCTTTCGTAGGCGTTCTGCGCCGCCCGGTCCTCCAGATCACCGCCGGTCACCAGGCTGACCGAGGAGCCGACCTGGGGCAGCAGCGCGCCCCCGAGGCTGGAGGAGACCACCACCTGGGTCGTCATGGCGCTCAGCCTGAGCCGGAGATTGCGGGTTTCGGTTGCGTCGCCGGCGACGGCGGCCTCGACGGGTGCCGCCGCCAGCCCGGGGGCCTCGGCCGTCAGCCGGTACCTGCCGTCGTCGAGATCCTCGAACCGGTAGGCGCCCTCGGCGTCCGTCTGCCGCTCCCCGACGACGACGAGGGAGCGCAGCAGGCTGACCCGGGCGTCGGGCACGGCTTTGCCGTCGGGGTCGGTGACGATGCCTGTGAGCGTTCCCGCCGCCAGTGCGGCCGGGAGAGCCAGGGCGATCAGGATGGAGAAGATGATCCGTTTATTCCGATACATGGGATGTTTCCTCGTGAATGACGGGGAGGACCTCGACCCTGGAGCCCGTCAGGCGGCGGATCGAAAAGTCCAGACCGAATATTTGTTGGAGATGTTCCCGCGTCAGCGCCTCCCCGACGCTCCCCTGGTAGCGGATCCGTCCCTTCGTCATCAGGATGATGCGGTCGCAGAAGGCGCCCAGGAGGTTGATTTCGTGCGACACCACCAGGGTGGCGAGGTTCTGCCGGCGGGTGATGCTCTGCACGAGCCGCATCAGCTCCACCTGGTAGTTGATGTCCAGGTTCGCGGTGACTTCGTCCAGGAGCAGGATCGGGGTCCGCTGCGCCAGCGCGCGCGCCAGCAGCAGCCGCTGCTTCTCCCCCCCGGAGATTTCGGTGACGCGCGAGCGGAGGTAGCGTGTCATCTGCGTCATCTCCAGCGCCTCCAGGGTGAGGGCCTCGTCCCGTGGATTCTCGAACCCGAGCAGCGACAGGTGGGGCGCCCGCCCCTGCATGGCGAACTCGAGGACCGTCTGGTACGGGTCGAACCCGCCGTTCTGGGGGACCATGGCGATGTGGCGCGCGATCTCCTTCCGCCTCATCCCCGACAGGGGGCGGCCGCCGTCGACGAACACCTCGCCGGCGAGCGGCCGGACGATACCGTCGAGCAGCCTCAGGATGGTGGTCTTGCCGCAGCCGTTGGGCCCGACGATGCCCGTGAAGGTCCCGGGGCGCAGGCCGAAGGAGATGTCGCGCACGATCGGCTTGTGGTAATCGAAGCCGAGTGCGCGCGCCTCCAGGACGAAGTCCCCGCTCATTTGTCCCTCCCCTTGCGATGCAGGAGATAGATGAAGAGCGGGGCGCCGCACAGCGCGGTGACGATGCCCACCGGGAGTTCGGCCGGGGAGAGGAGGGTCCGGGCCAGGGTGTCGGCCAGCAGGGTGAAGATGGCGCCGAAGAGGAAGACGGTGGGGATCAGGATGCGGTTGTCGCCGCCGAAGAGCATGCGCCCCATGTGGGGGCAGATGAGGCCGATGTAGGCGATCGGGCCGCTGATGGAGACCACGGCCCCGGTGATCAGGGACGCGATGACGTAGACCGCGGTCTTGACCCTCCGGACCGCGACTCCCAGGATCAGGGCGTCCTCCTCCCCCGTGCCGATCAGGTTCAGGCTGTGGGAGAAGAGGTAGAGGAGGCAGACCCCCGCGAACACCAGCGCCGTCACGGGGTAGATGGAGGCATCCACCGGCCGGCTGAGATCGCCGATGAGCCAGTAGAAGATCCCGCGCAGATCCGCCTGGTTGATGCTCGTCAGCAGGAACACGTTGATGGAGGAGAGAAAGGAGGCCAGGACGATGCCCGCCAGCAGCAGCCGCTGGGAGTTGTCGGCCGCCCTCCGCCCGCCGCTGGCGGTCAGGTAGACCGCGCCGACGGTGAAAGCGGCCCCCAGGAACGCGGCCAGCGGCCGGCCGAAGGCAAGGCCCCCGCCCATGGCCGCGAACCCGGCCCAGGCGGCGACGATGGAATAGAGGATGGTGCCCAGGGAGGCGCCCGTGGACACTCCCAGGACATAGGGGTCGGCCAGGGGGTTGCGCAGCAGCGACTGGAACGCTGTCCCCGCCGCCGCCAGGGCGGCGCCCACCAGGGACCCCAGAAGCACCCGGGGGAGCCGGACGGAGAAGAGGACCGCCTCGAGGGGGTCCCCGCTCGAAACCCCCGCCAGCCGGTCGGCCAGCAGTCCGAGCGAGGTCCGGACCGGGATCGGGACGCTGCCGATGTTGAGCGACAGGATCACGGCCAGGACCCAGACCCCGAAGAGGGCGAGGCTGACCATCGCGATCCTGGCGCCGGAAAGACGGTTCATCGGAACCTCTCCGGGTAGAGCTGCCGCGCCAGGTCCTCCACGCCGTCCACGAACAGCGGCGAGGGGTGCTGCAGGTACTCGCTCAGGAAGTAGACCCGGCCCTCCCGGACGGCGCGCAACTCCTTCCAGCCGGGGGTGCGGTCGAAGCGCGGCAGCGGGTCCCCCTCGTGCTCGATGGTGAGGATGGCGTCCGGGTCGCTCACCAGGACCTGTTCCAGGCTGTAGCGCGGGTAGTACTGCGGGATGTCCGAGGAGATCGAAACCACGCCGGCCAGCGCCAGGACGTCGTTTTCGAAGGTGTTCTTGCCCGGGGCCAGGAGCGGGTCGAACCAGGTGATGAAAAAGGCGCGCACCGGGGGGAGCCCCTCGATCCGGCGCCGGACGGCGTCGAGCCGCGCTCTCATCCGCGCCGCCAGGAGGCGCCCCTCCCCGGCGCGGTCGGTGATGCGGCCGATCTCCTCCACGGAGCGGAAGATCTCCTCCGCCGAACGGGGCGCGACGACATAGACCGGGAGCCCCAGGCCGGTGAGCTTCGTTACGGCCCCCCGGTCGTTCCCCGCCGTCGAACCGATGACGAGGTCCGGCCGGGCGGCCAGGATCACCTCGTAGTTGGGATTGAGGAGGTCGCCGATCTTGGGGAGCGCGCGCGCCGCCTCCGGCCAGGCGCACAGGGTGGTCACCCCGATCAGGCGGTCCTGGGCCCCGAGCATGAAGAGGGTCTCGGTGACGTTGGGAGCGAGCGAGACGATGCGCCGGGGGCGCCGGGGGAGGAGCACGCGCCTCCCGATCCCGTCGGTGACTTCCACCCGTTCCGCGCCCGCTTCCTCCGCCTTCCCCGTGCCCTGTTCCCCCGGCCCGCCGGCCGGGCGGAGGGCGCAGCCCGCGGCCAGGATGACGGCGAGCAGGGCTGGAAGGGCCGCGACGAGGCGCGGGCGCGGCGGCGATGGCGGGGGACGGTGAGAATCGGACTTCCGGGACATTTCAGGTCTCTTTCTCGCGAAGAGCGTACTGAAACAGGTGACGAGGCAGGTTTCCTGGCTTTCGGGTCGACGCCGGGCATCTCGCCTTCCCCGTTCGATGTCAACGAGTGGCGGGCGCTATGGATCTGCTTGGCCGCAGATGCCGGCTTTCCGATTACAGTGGCGGGACCGCGTGGGACTTTCACCCACTTCCCTTTTACCCCCGTGCGGGGCACCCCTGTCACATTTCAGAGAACGTAAATTCCAAGGGCGAATTGTTACCCCAACCCGCCCGGTTTGTCAACGAATAATCAGGCCCGGCCGGCGGCCTGCGCGCACAGGCGGCGGAGCGACCCGGCGTAGGGCGCGCGGGCGACGCCGCGGTCGGTCATGATCGCGCCGACGTATCGGGAGGGGGTGACGTCGAAGGCGGGATGGGCCACCGGGACGTTTTCGGGCGTGATCCGGACCCCCCGGATGGTGCGCACCTCGTCCCCGTCCCTCTCCTCGATCCGGATCCCGCTCCCGTCGGGCATTTCCAGGTCCACGGTCGACACGGGGGCCGCGACGTAGAAAGGAATGTTGTTTTCCCGCGCCAGCACGGCGACGGTGTAGGTGCCGATCTTGTTGGCGACGTCGCCGTTGGCCGCGATCCGGTCGGCGCCGACGACGACGCAGTCGATCCCCCCCTTTTTCATGAAGTGGCCCGCCATGTTGTCGGTGATGACGGTGACGCCGATTCCGTCCTTCATCAGTTCCCACGCCGTCAGCCGGGCGCCCTGGAGGAAGGGGCGCGTCTCGTCGGCGAAGACCTCGACCCGCTTGCCCGCCTCGACGGCCGCGCGGATCACCCCCAGCGCGGTGCCGTAGCCCGCCGTGGCCAGCGCCCCGGCGTTGCAGTGGGTCAGGACGCGGGCGCCGTCGGGGATCAGTTCCTGCCCCATCCGGCCCAGGGCCCGGTTCGACTCGATGTCCGCGGCGTGCATCCGGAGGGCTTCCCCGACGAGGGCCCGGCGGATCTCCCCGGGGCCTTCGTCCCGGACGCGGGCGTACACCCGCTTCATCCGGTCGACGGCCCAGAAGAGGTTGACGGCCGTCGGCCGGGTCGCGGAGATCGCGTCGCAGACGGCGCCAAAACGCCGGTCCCGCTCCTCCGGGGGGAGTTCGGGCAGGTTCTTCACGCCGAGGGCCACCCCCATGGCGGCGGCGACCCCGATCGCGGGCGCGCCGCGGATCACCATGGAACGGATCGCCTCGGCGACCCCTTCGTAATCGGTATAGGTGCGGTAGACCTCCTCTGCGGGAAGAAGCAGCTGGTCCAGCATGACGACCCCGGCGTCCGTCCATTCAATCGTCTTGATCATGGTGATCGTGGCCCCCCCATGGAAAGAAGCAGTCTATCGCACGCGGCGGGGATTGCAAGAATATCGCGCGCGCCGATCCCGATTCCCTTGTGTCCCGGGGACTTTGCGGCGATGATATAATGCCCGTGGTCCGGCCGGGGCGCCGGAGAGAGAGGCTTATGCTGGTACTGGGAATCGAATCCTCCTGCGATGAGACCGCCGCGGCCCTGGTGCGCGACGGGCGCGAGGTGCTCTCGAGCGTCATCGCCTCGCAGATCGAGACGCACCGCGCTTTCGGGGGGGTGGTCCCCGAGCTGGCCAGCCGGGAGCACCTGCGCAACATCGGCTACGTGGTGCGGCAGGCCTTCAGGGAAGCGGGATGCCGGCAGGAGGAGATCGACGGGATCGCCGTCACCCGGGGGCCCGGGCTGATCGGCTCGCTCCTGGTGGGGGTGTCCTACGCCAAGGCGATGGCCTGGGCGACCGGCAAGCCCCTCGTCCCCGTCCATCATATCGAGGGGCACATTTTCTCGGCCTTCATCGAGAATCCGGGGATCGAATACCCCCTGCTGGCGCTCACGGTGTCGGGCGGGCACACCTCGCTCATCCACGCCGCGCAACCGGGGCGGTACGAGGTGATCGGGCGCACGCGCGACGACGCCGCCGGGGAGGCGCTCGACAAGATCGCCAAGTTCCTCGGCCTGGGATACCCGGGCGGGCCCGTCATCGACCGCCTGGCCAGGGATGGGGACCCCCGGCGCTTCCCCTTTTCCATCCCCAAGATCAGCGACGGACGGCTCGATTTCAGTTTCAGCGGGTTCAAGACCGCCGCCCTGCGCCATATCACCGAGGCGGGCATCCGGCCGGTCCGGCCGGGCGCCCGGCCCCCCCGGGTGGTGCTCGACCTGGTCGCGAGCTACCAGCGGGCCATCGTCGACACCCTGATCGGGCAGGCGAAGAAGGCGGAGGCCCGGCTCCGTCCCCGTTCGCTCCTCCTGGTGGGGGGGGTGGCGTGCAACAGCCTCCTGCGGGCGTCGTTCCGGGAGACGTTCGAAGCCGGCGGGCGGCCCCCCGGCGTCTACATCCCCAGCCCGGCCTACACCACCGACAACGCCGCCATGATCGCGGCGGCGGCGACTCCCCGGTTTTCCGGCTCCCCGTCCCTCGATCTCGAACTCAACGCCTCGGCCGGCCTTCCGCTGGTCGGCTGAATCCCCGGGAGCCCGCGCCCATGAAACTGTCGATCGTTATTCCGGTCTATAACGAGAAAAACACGGTTCTCGAGCTGCTCGAGCGGGTCCGCCGGACCGGCTTCGAAAAGGAGATCATCCTGGTGGACGACGGCTCCACCGACGGGACCCGCGAGATCCTCCGGGGGCTGCCCGCTTCCGAGGATCTGCTCGTCATCCTTCAGCCCGGTAACCGGGGGAAGGGGGCGGCGCTGCGGGCGGGTTTCGCCCGGGTGACGGGCGACATCGTCGTCATCCAGGACGCGGACCTGGAGTACGACCCGGCCGAATACGGGAACCTCGTTCAGCCGATCCTCGACGACCAGGCGGACGTGGTCTACGGCTCCCGCTTCCTCAGCGGGCCGCACCGGGTCCTGCTCTTCTGGCATTCGGTCGGCAACCGCGCGCTGACGCTGCTTTCGAACATCTTCACCGACATGAACCTGACCGACATGGAGACCTGCTACAAGGTCTTCCGGGCGGAGATCCTCGGGAGGATCACGCTGTGCGAGGACCGCTTCGGGTTCGAGCCGGAATTCACCGCCAAGATCAGCCGCGCGGGGTGCCGCGTGTACGAGGTGCCGATCTCCTACCACGGGCGGGATTACGCGGAAGGGAAGAAGATCGGGTGGAAGGACGGCGTGGCCGCCGTCTACTTCATCCTCAAGCACAACCTCTTCCGCTGAGCCCCGCTATCGCGCGCGTTTTTCCAGGACGTCCCGGTAGAGCGCGATGGTCCCCTCCACCATCCGGGCCACGCTGAAGCGCCGTTCGGCCTCCCGCCGGGCCTCCGCCCCGAGCCTCTCCCTGAGCGCGGGGTCCTCGATCAGGCGCCGCATGGCCGCGGCGAACTCCCCGGCGTCGGGCCGGGCCGCGAGTCCCGTGCGTTCATGCTCGACGACCTCCCCGAGCGACCCCTGCCGGGTGGAGACGACGGGAAGCCCCGAGGCCAGCGCCACCAGCAGGGAGGTCCCCAGCCCCTCGTACTCGGAGGGGAAGACGAAAACGTCCAGGGCGGCGTAGACCTCGCCCACGTCCCGTACGAACCCCGCGAAGATCACGGCGTCCTCGAGGCCCAGCCGCCGGGTGAGGGCTTCCAGCTCCGCGCGGCGCTCCCCGTCTCCTGCCAGGAGCAGCCGGGCTTCCGGGTGGGCCGCCCGCAGGGCCGGGAGCGCCCCGATCACGTGGTGCTGCCCTTTCTCGGGGACGAAGACGGCCACGTTCCCGAACAGGAACTCCCCTTCCCGGATCCCGAACCGGGCGCGCGCGCGGGCCCGCGCCTCGGGCGGCGTGGCGGGCGGGAGGACCACCCCCTCGGCGACGATCGATATCTTATCCGCCCGGACCCCCGAATCCCGGAGGGTGCCCGCGATCTCGTCGCTGGTGGCGATCCACCGGGAGAGGGCGGCGAACCGGGCGCGCGACACCGGGTTGTGTTTGAGCGGGAACCCGATCCGGCGGGAGATGACGAGCGGAATCCGCCGGTGGGCCCCCGCCATCCAGGCTGCGGAGAGCGCGTGCGCTTCGTTGATATGGACGATGTCGGGCCGCCGCGATGCGACGAGTCCTTTCATCCTGAGGGCGGCCCGGGGCCGCAGCCCGAAACGCGAAACCGCGTGAACGGTGACCCCCGCCTCGCGGCAGCGCTCCTCGAGCGGGGAGCCGGAGGCGGCCAGAAGCTCCACCTCGTGCCCCCGTTCGCAAAGCCCCGTGACGGTCAGGAAGGCCTGGGCCTGCCCCCCGCGCCATTCCCTTTCCAGATCCGCATAGAGTATCTTCATTTCCCGTCCTCCGTATCGTTCGGCGTGCCGAGTAATTGACCGAGCTTGCGGTACTTCAGGCGCACCGTCCGGCACGCCATCCGGGCGATCAGGGCGCCGCGGTACCCGTCGAGGAAGCCGCCCCGGAGGACGTAGCTCCGCAAGGCGCTCCACGGCGCCGCGAGGTAATACCCCGTGCGCCAGCGCCGTTTCCCTTCAGCGAGCATCTGCCGCGCCGCCAGGGTGCTGTAGCGCTCCACCTTCTCCTCGTGCTCGGCCCTGGTCCGGATGGTGTAATGGTACAGGTCGCCCGCCAGCCGCCCCGGGCGCCCCGCGAAACGGAGGGACTCGTGCACCAGGCCGCAGAAGCGCGCGGCGGAGCGGCGGTAGAGCCGCCGCTGCCGGTCGGGGTACCATCCCGAATGGGAGATCCACCCCCCCAGGTACGAGGAGCGGCGCGTCAGTTCGTAGACGTCGGCCTCCGGCTCCGCCCGCTTCCACGCCAGAAGCGACGCCTGCAGCTCCGGGCTCAGCTCCTCGTCGGCGTCGAGCGACAGGATCCAGTCGTGGGTCGCCCGATGCGCCGCGTAATTCTTCTGGTCCGCGAAGTCGGTCCACGCCCGCTCGAGGAAGCGGGCCCCGAACCCGAGCGCGACCTCCCGGGTCCGGTCGGTGCTCCCGGCGTCGACGACGAGGATCTCGTCGGCGATCCCCCGGAGCGAGCCGAGCGCGCGCGGCAGGTCTTCTTCCTCGTCGAGCGTGATCAGACAGGCGGTCAGAGCGTTCATCCGTTCCCCGGCGCGCGGCGGCGTCCAAAACCCCGACTATAGCACAGGAAGCGGCCGGACCGGACCCGTCTCCTGTGGTACACTCTCCCCCTATGAAAATTCGGATGACGAGCAACGGAATCGAGGCGCCCCTGACTCCCTTCATCGGCAAGTTCGTGGCCAATGTCTGTCACGGCATCATCTCCTCCCTCAGGACCCCGCTCCCGGTGCGGACCTTCGCATACGAAATCGAGGGGGCGTCGGTCCGCATCGAGGTCAACCGGACGGATGTCCCGCTGAAACAGAGGAGCCAGGGGTTTTCGCGCGTGATCATCCTCGACACCGTGCGGGGGATGCTGCGCCACCTGAAAATGGCCGACCCGGAGGGGGCGATCACGATCGAGGTCGACCTGGAAGGGGAGTAGCCGGCCGATCGACGGGGCCCGTATGTCTCTATCCAACGCTTTCGGCTTGACGGCCCGGATCCGGGCGGAGGCCCGGGCTCTCGGATTTTTCCGGGCCGGGATCGCGCGCGCGGCGGAGGCCCCCCACGGGGAGGGTCTGCGCGAATGGCTCGGGCGCGGATTCCACGGAGAGATGCGCTACCTCGAGCGCAGCCGGGCCGAGCGGCTCGACCCGCGCCTCGTCCTTCCCGGCGCGCGGAGCGTGATCGTCGCCGCGATGGAGTGTCCCGCACCCCCCCCGCCGGACCGGGGGCCGCTCCGGGGCCGCATCGCCCGCTACGCCCTCGGGGACGATTACCACGCGGTGGCCGGGGATCGCCTCGCCCGCCTCCTCGATTTCATCCAGAAGGAAGTTCCTTCCGCCCGGGGAAAGGGGTACGTGGACGCCGGGCCGGTCCTGGAAAAGCCCTGGGGCGCGCAGTCGGGCCTGGGCTGGATCGGGAAGCACTCCCTCCTCGTCACCCGGGAGCGGGGATCCTGGTGCCACCTCGGCGTCCTCCTCGTCGATCTCGACCTCGAGGCGGACCCCCCGGCCGAAGACGGTTGCGGCGACTGCGCGCGCTGCATGGGCGCCTGCCCGACCGGGGCCATCGTCGCGCCCCGCGTGCTCGACGCCCGGCGCTGCATTTCCTATCTCACCATCGAACTGCGCGGCGTCATCCCGCGCGCATTGAGGCCGCTTCTGGGCGACCGGGTCTTCGGCTGCGACGCCTGCCAGGAAGCCTGCCCCTGGAGCCCACCGGGCGTGCCGGCGGGCGGGCCCCGGGAGAACGGGGCGGACCTGGCCGCGCTGGCCGCCCTGACGGCCGAAGGGTTCGCCGCCCGCTTCGGATCGAGCCCGATCCGGAGGATCGGGCGCGACCGACTGGTGCGCAACGCCGTCGTCGCCCTCGGCAATTCGGGCGACCCCGGAGCCGTTGCTCCCCTCGGGGCGGCCCTGCGCGACCGGAGCGCGCTGGTGAGGGCCCACGCAGCCTGGGCCCTCGGCCGCTTCCCCTCGGCCGGGGCGCGGCTGCTGGAGACGGCCCGGGACGGTGAGGAGGACGCGGAGGTGCTCGGGGAGATCGGGGCGGCGCTCGCCGGAAGGGAGTGAACCCGGGCGCGCATTCTGCCGATAGGAGAGCCGTTGGGCGGCGTGGGGCCGCCCGGGGGGGTGGGGGGGATGGAACGCGGGGAATTCATCGATCCCGTCACGGGGACGAGGAAGCCGGAAAGGCGGTCGGGCGTCGACCGGCGCGACGCCCCCTCGCTCGGGGTGTTGCTGCGTACGAGGCCGCGCCGCAGGAGGAGCCGGGGGCGGCGCGCCACCGACCGGGGGGGCTACGTCGACATCTACGGCTCCCGGACCTGGGGCATCGCCCTGTCCGTCTGCGCCCTGTCGCTCGCCGACGCCCTCCTCACCCGGATGCACCTCCTGCGCGGTTCGGCCGAGGAATGGAACCCCCTGATGAAGGCCGTGATCAGCGAGGCGGGGATGCCGGCCTTCTTCGCCCTGAAGCTGGCCATGACCGTCATCCCGATGGCCCTGATCCTCGTCCACAAGGAATGGGTTCTGGGCCGTTATGCCGCGCGTCTCTGCCTCTGGGCCTACATCCTCCTTTCCTGCTACCACGTCTACCTCCTCTTTGCGGCGGCTCCCGGCGGTTCCGCCTGACGCGTCTCCTCCCTGTTGTACTTTTGCCGCCGGCCCCTGATAATATGCGTGGGAAGGAGTCCGGGAATGAAAACGAAGATGCGCCGCAGCCTGCTGTATGTCCCCGGCGACAGCCGGAAGATGCTCCAGAAATCGGCGTCCTCCGCCGCCGACCTGCTTCTGCTCAACCTCGAGGACGGGGTCGCCGCCGCCATGAAGGAGGAAGCCAGGGGCAACGTCGTGCGCGCCCTGGGCGACATCGATTTCGGCCCGCACGAGGTCGTGGTGCGGGTCAACCCGCCCGAAACCGCGACCGGGCGCCGGGACCTCGAGGCCGTCGTCCCCGCCCGCCCCCACGGCATCTGCCTGCCGAAGGTGGAAAGCGCGCGGCAGGTCGAGAGCGCGGCCGCCGCGATCGCCGCGCTGGAGGCGCAGGCGGGTCTCGAGGCGGGGAGCGTCCGGATCCACGCCATGATCGAGTCGGCTCGGGGGGTGCTCGGCGCCCCCGAAATCGCGGCCGCGCCGCGCCTGGAGTCCCTGGTCTTCGGTTCGGCCGACTATGTCGCCGACGTGCGCTGCCAGCCGGGGGACGACCGCCGGGAACTGCGGCTGGCGCTCGAGATGATGGTGCTGGCGGCCCGCGCCGCGGGGATCGACGCCATCGACGCCCCCTGCTTCGACGTCCGTAACCAGGACATCCTCAGGCGGGAGGCGGCCCACGCGCGCCGCCTCGGTTTCGACGGCAAGAGCGCGCTCCACCCCGAACAGGCGTCGATCATCAACCGCATTTTCGACGTGACCCCGGAGGAGATCGCCTGGGCCGAACGCACCCTGGCCGAACTCGACGCGGCGGAGAACCGGGGGAAGGCGCTGACGACCGTGGAGGGGCGGCTGCTCGACAATCCCCACCGGCTGCTGGCCGAGCGGATCCTGGCCCGGCGGCGCTGACCGCCCGTGGTACACTGTCCCCGCGGGTCCTCTGGCCACCCGCTTTTTACCATCGATCACAAGGAAAAGGGCTTCATGAACCGATTCAAAGGAACCGGCAGTTACATCCTCAGCGACTCCCTCAAGGAGATCGTCAACGCCGCCATCGTTCTCGGGCGCCCCCTGCTGCTCAAGGGGGAACCGGGAACCGGCAAGACCGAACTGGCCCAGGTGATCGCCGAGGACCTCGGCCTCGGCCTGATCCGCTGGAACATCAAATCGACCACCAAGGCGACCGAGGGGCTCTACGTCTACGACACCGTGCAGCGGCTGAACGATTCGCGCTTCCACGACAAGGACGTTTCGGACATCCGCCAGTACATCCGCTTCGGCAGGCTGGGGGAGGCCCTGCGGTCCGAGGAGCAGGTGGTGCTGCTGATCGACGAGATCGACAAGGCCGACCTGGAGTTCCCGAACGACCTGCTGTACGAGCTCGACCAGATGCAGTTCGACGTCGTCGAGACCGGGGACCACTTCAGCGCCCGGCACCGACCCATCGTGATGATCACGAGCAACAGCGAGAAGGAGCTCCCCGACGCCTTCCTGCGCCGCTGCCTCTTTCACTACATCGAGTTTCCCGATCCCGAGATGATGGAGCGGATCGCCAGGGTCCACTACCCCGACCTCGAGCGGAAGCTCGTGGCCCAGGTCGTGGCCCGCTTCTACCAGGTGCGGGAGCGGCGCGACCTCAAGAAACGTCCCTCGACCAGCGAGCTCCTCGACTGGATCCAGGCCATCGTCGCCGGCGGGATCGGCGAGCGGGAGCTGGTCCGCCGCCTCCCGTTCCTGGGCGTGCTCCTGAAGACCGAGGAAGACCTCGCGAGCGTGACGCGGTGACGGGGGACACGGAATGTTCATCAACCTCTTCCGCGCCCTGAGGCGGCACGGAATCCCGGCGACCTTCAACGAGTGGATGCTCCTGCAGCAGGCGCTCGGGGAGAACCTGGCCGACAGCTCGCTCACCCGCTTCTACCACCTCGCGCGCGCGATCCTGGTCAAGACCGAGGGGCATTTCGACCGCTTCGACCAGGCCTTCCTCGAATGCTTCGGCCACATCGACTCGAGCGATGAGCTGATCGCGAGGATCGAAGAGCGGCTGGCCCGGCTGCCGCCGCTCGAGCTGACGGAGGAGGAAAAGCGGCTGGTGGAGGAGCTGGATCTCGAGGAGGTGCGCGGGCGCTTCCTCGACCGGCTGCGCAACCAGGACGACGAGGAGCACGTGGGGGGGAACCAGGCCATCGGCGTCAAGGGGCGTTCCCCGTTCGGAGCCTGGGGGTACAACCCCGCCGGGGTCCGGATCGGCCAGGGGGTCAGCCGCCACCGGCGGGCGGTCCAGATCGCGGAAAAGCGCAGCTTCCGGAACTACCGGGACGACGTGGCGCTCGACACCCGGGCCATCAAGACGGTGCTCGGCTACATGCGCCAGGTCGTCCGGGAGGGGCCGAAGGAGAGCCTGGACGTGGAAGGCACGGTGCGGGCCACCTGCCGCAACGCCGGCGAGCTCGAATTCGTCTGGGAGCGGGCGCGGCGCAAGCGGATCAAGCTCATGCTCCTGATGGACGCGGGCGGGACCATGACGGCCCACGCGGAGCTGGTCAGCCGGCTCTTTTCGGCCGCCCGGGACCTCGTCAAGAACCTGAAATTTTACTATTTCCACAACTGCGTGTACCAGGAGCTCTATACCGACATCGCCCGGATGACGCCGGTGGCCACGCGCAAGGTGCTGGAGCAGACCCCGCGCGACACCCGCGTCATCCTGGTCGGGGACGCCTACATGGCCCCGTCCGAGCTCCTGCACCCCAACGGGGCGATCGATTTCTGGTACCGCAACGACCGCCCCGGGATAGAATGGCTGGGTGACATCCGGAAAAGATTCCGGAAGGTCCTCTGGCTGAACCCGGAACCGCGCGAGTGGTGGCCCAGCGTCCCCACCACCCGGATGATCGGAGGCCTCTTCCCCATGCACGAGCTGACGCTCGAGGGGATGCGGCACGGGACGCGGGCCCTGATGAAGCAGTAGACGGAAGGAGTCCACCATGAAAAAGCATCGTTGTGAGGCATGCGGCTACATCTACGACCCCGCCGCGGGGGACCCCGAAAACGGGATCGAGCCGGGAACGCCGTTCGAGTCCCTGCCCGAAGACTGGGTCTGCCCCGACTGCGGGGCGGCGCAGGACCAGTTTACGGCCGTCGAGTAAAGAAGGAGGCGCGAGCATGCTGGAGATCAGAGAGGGCGTTTTCTGGGCGGGGGCCATCGACTGGAACCTGAGGGTGTTTCACGGCTATTCCACGCCGGCGGGGACGACGTACAACGCCTACCTGCTCAGGGACGAGCTCCCCACCCTCGTCGACACCGTCAAGCGCGACGGCTTCGGGGAGATGCTCGGCCGCATCCGGGAGGTGATCGACCCCCGCGAGATCCGCTACATCATTTCGAACCACACCGAGATGGACCACTCCGGCGCGATCGGGCGGCTGCTCGAGTGTTGCCCCGAAGCGGAGGTGGTCTGCTCCTCCAAGGGGGCCGAGGAACTCCGGCGCCACCACAAGCGCGACTGGCGTTTCCGGGTGGTGGGGAGCGGCGACACGCTCGATATCGGCGCGCGCCGGCTCCGGTTCCTGCCGATCCCCATGGTCCACTGGCCCGAATCGATGGTCACGTATTCGGAGCACGACCGGACCCTCTTCCCCAACGACGCCTTCGGCCAGCACTTCGCCTCGCACGAGCGCTTCGCCGACGAGGTCCCCGCCGGCATCGTCGACGCGCAGGCGGCCAAGTACTACGGCAACATCGTGCTCCCCTACGGCAGCCAGGTGGTGAAGGCGCTCGAGGCGGTCGGTGGGCTCGACGTCGACATGATCGCCCCCTCCCACGGCCTCATCTGGCGCCGCCCGGAGGATATCGCCCGGATCACGGGCCTCTACGCCCGGTGGGCCAGGCACGACACCGACCCACGGGTCGTCATCGTCTACGACACGATGTGGCACTCGACCGAGGCGATGGCGCGCCGGCTCTACGAGGGCCTCGCCAGGGAGAACGTCCCGGCGGTGCTCATGAACCTCCAGGCCACGCACATCTCCGACGTGGTGACGGAGATCCTCCGCAGCCGGATGGTCCTTTTCGGGACCCCCATCCTCAACAGCCGGATGCTCCCGACCATGGCCGCGCTCCTCATGTACCTCAAGGGGCTCAAGCCGAAGAAGCGCCTCTCCTGGACCTTCGGTTCCTACGGCTGGTCCCCCATCGGCTTCAAGGAAGTGGAGGCCTCCCTCAAGGAGGCGGGGTTCGAGCCGGCCGGGGAAGGGAAGTACGTCCCCTTCGTCCCGGACGAGGCGGAGCTGGAAGGCCTCGCGGAAACGGTCGCCATGCTCAAGGCGAAGCTTCTCGCCTGACGGCCGCCCCGCGCGAGGGGCAGAGGGCGAGCAGGCACCCTACCGCCACGGCGGCCAGGAGGTGCTTGAGGGTGTGGCCGCTGACGATCCCGGTCCAGGCCAGGATCGGGGCGTCGAGCAGCTCCGCCCCCCGCGCGGCCGCGTACCAGCCGAAAGCCTGCGCGAACCTTCCTGCGGGAATTCCCCCTTCGGGACGCAGGAAGAGCAGGAGCGCGATCAGCAGGACGGGCAGAAACTGCAGGTAGCCGTAGGGGCGGAGGTCCCCCGAGCCCCGAAGTTCGCCCGAGCGCCAGTACCATACGCTCGCGGGCCCGGCGATCACGGCCCCCCAGGCGAGCCATCGGCCCGCCCGGAGACTGACCCGGTCGGCCAGCATGGCCGCGAAGAGGGCCATCGACATGACCGAAAGCGGCAGCCGGTCCAGAACGATGGTGTCGTCGTTTGGATGCAGGTGGTAGAGCGACGAACCGATCCCGGTCAGGAGCACGGTCGCGAAAAAGAGCGCCTCGAGCCGGCCCGGATCTCCCCCGCGCCGGCAGCGCACGAGCCCCACCGCCCCAAGCACGACCAGGGGGAGGTTCGAGAGCACGTCGAGCGCGTTCGGCACCCCCGCCAGAGCACGCCCGTCGGCAAAGGCATGGTAGCGGGGGTCCTGCGGGATCGGCGGCAGCAGAAACGCCCCCAGCGCGGCCGCCAGGGCCGCCAGCGCCAGGACCCATCCGGCGTGTGCCTGCAATCTCTCTTTCATCGTACTTTCGCACCCCCTCTCCGGGGAGTCATACACCCGCCTTCGCCGCCACCACGAACACCCGCCCCTCGCTCTCCGGCTCGGGAAGCGCCGCGGCGAGATCGCCCGGCCGGGCGAAGCGCACCCCGCTCCACCCCGTCTCCCCCAGGAGGCGCTCGACGCGGCCGAGCTCGAATACGGTGTTGACCACCGTCTCCTCGAACCTCTCCCGGCTCCCGTCGAGCCTGGAGACGAGGCCCGTGATGCGCGACCCGCCGCACCCGGCGGCCTCGTCGTAGAAGCCGCGGTGGGTCACCGTCCACTCCTCGTCCGAATCGGCCAGCGTCACCCCGTCCCAGCGCCGGAGGCCCAGGCGGGTGTTGAGGTCGAAGACGAAGAGCCCCCCGTCGTCGAGCGCCCGGTGCACGCTCCGGAAGCAGCCGGCCAGTTCGTTCTCCCCCGCGAGATGGTTGAGCGAGTCGAAAGTCGAGACGGCGAGATCGAACCGCTCCCCCAGGCAAAAAGCCGCGGCGTCCCCGCGGACGAAGCGGGCGCGCCCGGCGGCGACGGGGGCGGCGGCGTGGCGCCGGGCGTGCTCGAGCATCCATTCGGACGCGTCGAGGCCCACCACGCGCCAGCCGCGTTCGAGAAAGAAAAGCGCCAGCCGCCCCGTGCCGCAGCAGACGTCGAGCAGGGTCCCGGGCGCGCGGCCGGGGCGGGCCGATTCGTAGCAGGCCAGGATCGCCGGCGCCGCCCGCGCGGCGAAGCCGCTCCATCTCCGGTCGTAGATCCGCGCCAGTAGGGGGCCGTAAGCCTGCATCCGGGAATCCTCGCCAACGGCAGGCAACTTCGCCTGTCGCCCCCCTTGCGGTTGGGGTACATTTATCCTTTGTCTCTTCGAAGGAGCGGCATGTTTCTACTCGACGGCCCCTACGTTTCCGACTTCCTCCTCGACACCCTCGAGCGGCGGCGCTTTCCCGTCATCGACACGGAGTACGCCCGCGCCGCGGCCGGAGGCCGCACCCTTGCCTTCGTACCGCCCGGGGAGGCCGCGCGCCGGCTTCGGAACGACGACGGCCGCCTCTACACCCCCTCGGAAAACTCGATCGGCTGGATCGCCCGGCACCTCGCGGAAACGCCCCTCCCCGAAAAAATCGCCCTCTTCAAGAACAAGGCGGAGTTCCGCCGCCGCATCCGCCCCCTCTACCCCGATTTCTTCTTCCGGGAGGTGGACGTCCCGACGCTCCTGGCCCTGCGCCCCGGAGAGCTGCCCCTGCCGTGCGTGGTCAAGCCCGCGACCGGGTTCTTCAGCCTCGGCGTCTACCCGGTGGCGGACGCGGACGATTTCGCGCGGATGCAGCGCCGCCTCCGCTCCGACCTGCAGGCGGCGGAAAACCTCTACCCCCGCGAGGTCCTCGACGCGCGCACCTTCCTCGTCGAGGAACATATTCCGGGCCCCGAATACGCCATCGACGCCTGGTACGACGCGGCGGGGGAACCGGTGGTGCTCGGCATCCTCGAGCACCTCTTCGCCTCCGAGCGGGACGTGAGCGACCGCATCTACACGACCTCGGCCGAAATCGTGAGGCGCAACCTCGAGCCCTTCACGGCGCTGCTCGGGCGGATCGGCCGGCTGACGGAGGTGCGAAATTTTCCGGCCCACGTCGAAATCCGGCGCCGCGCCGACGGCGCCCTGGTCCCGGTGGAGGTCAACCCGGTGCGCTTCGGCGGCTGGTGCACCACCCCCGACCTCGGCCGCCACGCCTGGGGGCTGAACCTCTACGAATGCTACATGGACGGCGTCCGGCCCGACTGGGGCGCGCTGACCGAACGGGCGGGGGACGCCGCCTGCAGCCTGGTGGTGCTCGACAACTCCACCGGCGTCCCGGGGAGGGAGATCGCCGGCTTCGATTACGACGCGCTCCTCGGACGCTTCAGCCGCCCCCTCGAACTGCGAAGGACCGATTTCGGGCGTTACCCCCTCTTCGGCTTCCTCTTCGTCGAGACCACGCCCCAAACCCGGGGGGAGCTGGAGCGCATCCTTCGCGACGACCTGACTCGCTACCTGCTCCCTCCCCCCGCCCCCCGGGAGTGAGACCTATTCCAGGCGCTTGAAGCGGTAGAGGACGGCCGCGTCCCCGTAACCCATCTTCCCGTCCGCCGTCGGCCGGATGTTCATCCCCGGCATCACCATCTTGTCGTACTGCGGCGTCAGGATCATCGTGTCGGGCCCTTCCATCCGGCAGCCGAACGTCATCGACCCCAGGGCCGGGAACGCCGCCACCTTGTGGTGCACCACCAGGTCGGTCCCGTCGAACTCATAAGTCCCGGCGTCGGCCATGAACGAGCGCGCGGGGGCGGGGGCTCCCGGCTGCGCCTCCGGGGTGAAATCGCGGATGGCGCTGTAGTGCGTGTCCCCGATGAACATCATGAAGGCGGGGGGCACCCGGGTGCTCTTGTTTTCGCCCATCCCGACATCCATCGATTCGATCGTCCACACCCCCTTGATCGACGGGGGCGCCGGTTCCGCGGCGCCCTCGGGGCTCGTCGCCACCGGAGCGGTGGAGCATCCGGCCATCAACAGAAGAAGGGAAATAAGACATAAAGCGGTACGTTTCATCGGAATCTCCTCGCGGTAATTTGCCCGCTCGACAGTTTGGGGACCTTCCGGGCCCATCCCCGGCTCCGTCCCCGCGGCCAGGTCCGAGCCTCCGGGCCATGACCGCCCCACTGTAGTCAAAGCCCCGCGGCCGATTCAATGAAAATTCGATTCTTGGACTTCGCCCGGAGCCGGTGTCTTGCTTTTCCAGGCCCAAATTTTCGCTCAAATTCGGACGCCCCCATTAGATAGGCAGGGAACATGCGCCCCGGGCAGGCACTCCTGCCTCCCGATTCGCCGCTGACCCGCCGCTGCGCCAGACGGGTGAAACACCCTGGAGAATTGGAGGCAGATGCCAACAATACTCAGGCATGGATCCTATCGATTCTTTTTCTATTCTGGCGATGGTGGCGAACCGGCGCATATTCACATCGAGCGAGACAACAAGATTGCCAAGATCTGGTTGGATCCCATAGAATTGGAAAGTAGCGAAGGATTCGGCAGGATTGAAATCAATCAAATCCTGAGAATCACCGAAAGAAACCAAAGGCGCCTGAAGGAGGCATGGAATGAATACTTTGGCGCATGAAATCGAGCCACCGATAGCCGAAAACGTCAAGGTGACCGACGATACCCTCCGTGTGGACCTCCGCGACGGCCGCACCATTTCCGTCCCCTTGGCGTGGTTCCCCCGCCTCCTGCATTCGACCCATGAGGAGAGGCTGAACTGGAGGCTGATCGGCAAGGGGCAGGGGATTCACTGGGAAAATCTGGACGAAGATATCAGCGTGGGGGGGCTGCTGGAAGGCAGGTGCTCCGGGGAAACCCAATCCTCCTTCAAAAAATGGCTCAGCGGCCGGGCCGCTCCCCTCACAACCCGCTCCAGCGGATGCATAAAAAAAGCGGATCGCTGAACCCCGCAGGCTGGTCTCAAGAACAAGGAGCAGGACGATGCGCTATCTAGTCGTTATCGAGGCTGGCGAAGCGGGATTCAGTGCTTACTCGCCGGACCTTCCGGGGTGCATTGCCGCGGGGCGAACGCGCCGGGAGGTCGAAGAACAGATGCGCAGCGCCGTCGAATTTCACATCGAAGGTCTTCGCGATGCGGGACAAGAAGTACCTCCTGGAACCAGCTGTTCTACCTATATCGAGATTCCTGCGTAAACAACCTCTTCGGCGCCAGGAGCCCCGCCGGACCTGAGGCGGTTAAGGATTGTTTTGCCGGACTCTCCCCGAGCCCGTTCCCCAATCTCATCCCCTGGCCGGTGATTCCCCCTTCCCAGATCCAAATCTTTGCTCAAATCCCCGCTCCCCCATTAGATAGGCAAGGAATCCCGGGCAGCGGTATTGGCGGCCCTGGTCATTCACCCAAAGGGAGGACAAAATGCCAACATCCCCGAACGGCGGCGGTCTCCCGCCCTCCTCTGCGCCCGCGGCAGATAAGCCCCGCCTTCTCGACCAGGTGCGGGAGGCGATCCGCACCCGGCATTTCAGCCCGAGGACGGAGGAGTCGTACGTGGCCTGGATCCGGAGATTCATTCTCTTTCACGGCAAGCGCCATCCGAAAGAGATGGGGGAGACGGAGATCGCGGCGTTTCTGAGCGCCCTCGCGGTGAAGGGGAGGGTGAGCGCGTCCACGCAGAACCAGGCCTTATGCGCGCTTTTGTTCCTCTACCGCGATGTCCTGCGGATACCCCTCTGCCGGGTGCAGGACGTGGTGAGGGCGAAGGTTCCCCGGCGACTTCCGGTCGTCCTGACCCGGGATGAAGTCGGTCGGGTCCTGGAGCAACTGCGGGGGACGGTGCGGCTCATGGTGACGCTCCTTTACGGCTCGGGTCTGCGGCTTCTGGAATGCGCCCGGCTGCGGATCAAGGATGTGGATTTCCAACTCCACCAGATTACGGTGCGGGCGGGCAAGGGGGACAAGGATCGGGTTACGCTGCTTCCGGCCACGATCGAGGCGGAACTGGCGCAGCATGTGGAGCGGGTACAGGTGCTGCATCGGAGGGACCTGGAGGCGGGCGCCGGCTGGGTGGAGCTTCCGGCGGCGCTCGAACGCAAATACCCCAATGCCGGGCGCGAGTGGAGCTGGCAGTGGGTATTTCCGGCCACCCGCGGCTACACCGAGCGGCGGTCGGGCCAACGCCGGCGGCATCACCTGCACGAATCGGTGCTGCAGAGGGCGGTAAAATCGGCCATTTTGAAGGCCGGCATTGCCAAGCCGGCCAGCTGCCATACCTTCCGCCATTCCTTCGCCACCCACCTGCTCGAGGCGGGCTACGACATCCGCACCGTCCAGGAGCTGCTGGGCCACAGCGACGTGCGCACCACCATGATCTACACGCACGTTTTGAACCGGGGCCCCGCGGCGGTCCAGAGCCCCGCGGATCTTCTGGCCTCCCCGCCTCCCCTTCAGATTAGGCCGACCGGATTTCGCAGTCTAATTCCGCAACCGTTAAAACCCAAAAAGGTGATAAGATGAGCCCCATTAGAAAGTTGAACTTAATACGCGCGGCTGCCGTATCCGGGTTACATGGACCAGCCACGCCGCACTAATAATTTTAGATGAAAGTGGAAACCCCCACCCTACGGGTGGGGTAATAGGGACTGGCTATGCCGGTCCCGAATGGGAATGGCCGTAAAGGCCGCTCACTGCTATCTTTGCGCGGAGTTGTTGCCACAACGAAAGCGCAAGGAGGGAGCAGTGAGCAGATTCCGTAAGTTATCACACACGATATGGCACTGTCAGTACCATGTTGTGTGGGTGCCAAAATATCGTTTCCGCATTCTGAAGGGGGAGATAAAGGCGTCCCTGGAATCGGGTATTCAAGCGATATGTGGTTTTGCCGGGTGCGAAGTTGTTGAAATGAATGTGCAGGCTGATCACGTGCACTTGGTGGTAATGGTTCCGCCGAAGATATCAATATCTGAGCTATTGGGGCGATTGAAGGGCCAAAGCTCAATGAGAATGTTTCAGCAGTTTCGGCATTTGAAGAGGAAACCCTATTGGGGGAATCATTTCTGGGCCAAAGGTTATTGCGTCGATACGGTTGGGCTGGATGCGGACATGATACGCAAGTATGTCCGCTACCAGGAAAAGAAGGAGCAAGAAATAGAGCAGCTACAATTGATCGATTAATTTTCATGATGGTGGCACAGCTTGCGGGCCCGCCCCCTTTGGGGGCAGGGCCTTGTCCCCCCTATGGGGGGATTATTTAAAGCCGCACCCTATGGGTGCGGATTCTTTACACAGAACTGTCTAATTGCTAGTTAGGCATTTATGAATAGAGAAGACATTGCAGAGATTGGCATTGATAAAGCCGAGAGGCTCTATGTGAAACCAGTCTCAACGGATTTCAACTTCATCTACCGATCTGCTATGGAAGTACATTGGAACCCCGAGGAAAAGCTTCTCTATTCACCCAAACCTAGAGAGTGGTCATACTTTGATTGGTACAAGCAAATTCACTCGGCAGCTAAAGATGAGTACGGCATTTTCTTAGTCATAACAGAAAATACAAAATGGGTAGGCGTTACAGCAGAGTTGCAAAGTGAAATCAGCCAGTTCTCCGTAACCAATGCCTAACAAGTCGTCCCAGCCGACCCCGTTCCGGGGCGGCTGAACTCCAACGTTCGGCAAAATAGTGAGGAATGGCTTGAAACTTGCAGCTCTCATGACTCTGTGTCTGACGGCGATCGCGTTGGCATGCTCTTTTTCCGGCGTTGTAGCAGAAGACCCCCACGCCGCGGTCGACAAAGTATTCGTTCGTGAAGTTGACGTTACTGGTGATGGGAAACCGGACACGATAACCCTGCGAGTCATAGGAAAGGACATGTACTCGCCGCTCAAGTGGACAGTCACGATTTCGTCGCTTGGGGAGACAGTTCTTTCCCAGACCCGCGAGGACAAGGACATAAATGGCTTCTTTGGTGACGAGGGCTATGTTGGCGACTGCAGGGGTTACCTCGAATGCAAGAGTAAATGGTACTTCAAGGACCTATTGTCAATTCTTGTCGTGCCCAAGTCCGGCTACGATTTAGAGGGCATAATGCCCGGTATTGAAGGTGTAGCTGGAAAGTATCTCGCTGAACGCCTGGGTGTTAGGGGCGAAAAGGCAAAGGCATTGGTATCCGGCATAAAGAATCGTCTCCAGAAGGGACAAGCGATCGTAATTTCAATCCCGGACACACCTGCGACCGCGAACCCAATAATGGTTTTCTCTCCAGAAGTGCGACGCTTCATTGAAATCTATCAAGATTAGATGAGGCGAAAATATGAAGGCCGAACAAAAGCTTGCAGCCGACCGCGCTTCGCGCGGCGGCTGAAGCTGAACGTTAGGGTCTCTAAAAGGATTGAGAAGGTGGTCACAATCTGCGACCGCTTGATGGTGTATATGGGGAGGTGGAATGGCAAAGTCGCAAGCGTTGGTCAAAATCGGCAAGATCCAACAGCGAATTCTGCTAATACGTGGAGAGAAGGTAATCATAGATAGCGACCTTGCAGAAGCTTACGGTGTTCCAACCAAAGCTCTCAATCAAGCCATTCGCCGAAATGCTAATCGCTTTCCTGCCGACTTCATGTTCCGCCTCTCTAAAAAGGAGAAGGATGAGGTGGTAACAAACTGTGACCACCTTCAGAATCTGAAGTATTCGCCGGTCAATCCTTTCGCCTTCACAGAACACGGCGCGATCATGGCAGCGAGTGTGCTGAATTCATCCAAGGCGGTCGAGGTCAGCGTTTATGTCGTCAGAGCTTTTGTTCGCCTTAGAGAAATGGTTGCCGGACACAAAGAACTGGCGAGAAGGATCGCCGAGCTAGAGAGAAAGCTTGGCGACCACGACGAGCAGATAATGGCCTTGATCCAAGCGATCAAGCAGTTGATGGATCCGAGGCTACCACCGAAGACAAGACGCATTGGGTTCAAAACGGACCCTAACTAATCGCTTCAGCAGCCGGTCCGCTTCGCGTCCCGCTGCTGAGCTCAAGCGATGGCGCGGACGCTGCGCGCCGCGCCATCGGAGCGGCGGATATCATCCGCATGCTGCCCGGCGTTGGGCGCCGGCCATCATGCGGATTCAGCGGACCAATCCTCCGGCAAGCAAGCTTGCCTCCGGATTTGCCGCTGATCCGCCGCTCCGTTAGGAAGAAAATATCCAATGGGAAAGTCAGATAAATATAGCGAAAAGAAGATACATCTCGATTTTGCCTCTAATCCGAAATGTTTAACTGGCATGGAAAAAGAATTCAAAAAGAAGATTTCATCTTTAATAAAGAACCCACCTAAGCCATGTTGCCCAAGATTCGCGGAAGCTGTAAGGTCTGGAGAAATACAATATTCATATCAAAACAGTGCTGAAATTGATGAAACATCATGGTTCATAGAAGATAAATGGCACATTTATTTTTGTCCCTTTTGTGGCAAATGCATAAGAGGCATTGGCTTTGGATCGTACCACAAGGAAACATCTTCCTAACCCGCATTATTCATGAGGGTACGTCGCGAGGCGGCGCAGGTGGGCGTGGATACAAGGCGCGAGCCGGGAGGATTCCGCAGGCGTACTGGACGGTACGTCGAGGAATCCGACCAAGCGTAACGCAGTAGACATGCCCGATTGCACCGACGCAGCAGGAGCTTCATGAATAATGCGGGCTAACTACCCGCTTAAGCTGACGGCGCGAAAAGCACGCGCCGCAGCTTAGCGATACGATGGCGCGGACGCTACGCGCCGCGCCATCGGAGCGGCGGATATCATCCGCATGCTGCCCGGCGCTGGGCGCCGGCCATCATGCGGATTCAGCGGACAAATCCTCCGGCAAGCAAGCTTGCCTCCGGATTTGCCGCTGATCCGCCGCTCCGTTATACGGCGCGGACGGACTGTCGCGGTGGCCGCTTGCGTGCCCGAAAGACGGCGGTCTCGGGCGGCCCACTGGTGTGAGGATAGATATGCAGCTCTCCAGCAAACTCCTGCTTACATGCATGCTCATTGCCGTACCAGTTGCCGGACAGGAGGCACTGCCGCCCATCGTGACAGGCGAGAGTTTTGCCCTTGAGTCACGAATCCTGAACGAGGCCCGGCAAATCTATGTGGGCATGCCACAGTCCTATGGCGAAGGAACAGAAAGCTACGGGGGTTCTTTACGTGCTAGACGGTGAAAGCCATCTTCATCACACAATCGGCACGACCCGTTTTCTGGGAGGATTCCCTAACGATGCGATACCGCCACTGCTGGTGGTGGCGATTGGCACTACGAATCGCATGCGCGACCTGACGCCGCCCTCGGAGACGCTGGCTGGTTCCTTTTTGTCGCAAGGAGGCGCAGGCCAGTTCCTGCAATTCATCGTTGAAGAGCTAAAGCCTCGGATAGACAAGGATTATCGTACGACCGGATACAGTGTGCTGATAGGGCATTCGTTGGGCGGCCTGTTTGCGATGTACACGTTCGTTAATCGTCCCGGATCCTTCGATAGCTATCTCTTGATCGATCCGAGCCTTAATTGGAATGATCAAGAGTTGGTGTCGGAAGTCGAGGCGTTCCTAGATCGCGATCAGGACATGAACGCCTCGCTCTATTTTGTAACGTCGAGCGACGAGGACCCCGCGCTCGACGGATTGCGCGAAACCGTTGGGATATTGGAGATGGGGGCACCAGATGGACTTCGGTGGGGCTACAATCCGCTCGTGCGAGAAGAGCATGGCACCGTCGCCCTTCCCGGCATATACAAAGGCCTTCAATGGATCTTTTCGAACTGGAGAGTAGCTCCAGAGACTACCTTTAGCGATTTGCCCGCCGAGGAAGTCTTGACGGAAATCGACGAACTGTATAGGAGCAGTGGCGAACAATTCGGAATGGAGCGTGCCACACCGTACCTCGCATTCGAGTCTCTCTTGGGCTACCTGCTATCAAATAACCGCTTGGACGAGGCGGCGACGCTCACGCTGCGCCACGCTGATCGATATCCGCTCTTGCATAACGTCGTTGCGGGAATCGCAGGAGCCTATGCCTCCAGGGGGGATGACGAAGCGGCCGCAGAGTATTTGTTAGCAGTGCTGGACGTAGCACCGGACAACGAGACAGCCATAAGAGTTCTTGGGGAAAAAGTGTCTTTGGCACAAGAGAGTAATATGACGGGAATATTCAGCACTTTCCGTCTCAGCGATAAGTCAGGTGACATGTCCGGCGCGGAGATTCACGTTGTCCCCAATCCCAGAGGATATTCGGCCATTGTGCAAGCTTCCGAAGGAGCGCCGGGATTTCCGGAGGTAGTTAACATCTTGGTTAAAGGTACAAATATCGTATTTTTGATACCTGAGGATTCTGCTTCGGGTTTTGAGCCCGGGAAGTACATTGGAACCGTAACAAAAGAGGGATTGAAGCTGCGAGGTCCCAAAGGCATCTACGAAAACTATTTCATGCCTCGAAAACACAGTTATTGGGAATGAATGCCTAACTATGGCATTCAGCTGCCGGCGCAAAAAGCGCGCCGCAGCTCAGCGGAACAATGGCGCGGACGCTACGCGCCGCGCCATCGGAGCGGCGGATATCATCCGCATGCTGCCCGGCGCTGGGCGCCGGCCATCATGCGGATTCAGCGGACCAATCCTCCGGCAAGCAAGCTTGCCTCCGGATTTGCCGCTGATCCGCCGCTCCGTTCGGCGGAAATGAGTGAAGCGATGAATTCATCTAGGATGAAGAGGGTCGTGGCGCTTGCCACCATCGTTCTAAGTAGCGCTTGTGTAGGTCCATTTTCCGAGTTGTATGAGAGTCAATTCCCTGATGCCAATGTCGCGAGGGCCGCTGACCCCAGCGGATGGATACCGGACATTCTGCCGACTGATGCCACGAAGATTCGTGAGGTACACAAGATCGACAGTATCCGGACTTGGGGATGCTATAGTACCGGGAATCCCGACGCAGTTCGCGCATTATTGATTTCCCAGAAGGCGCGCATCGTTCCCGGACCGATTGGCAATCGTCCTAGCGAACTGTTCCGCGACTTCTCATGGTGGCCTGACTCGATGAGTACGGGGAGGGTGGAAGCGTGGGAGTTCGCCGAACCTCCGGCCTGCTCCTTGTGCGCGGACAGCGTTGTCCGGGTAGGAATCGAGTCTACAGATGGGCGAGTGTGTTTTCACCGCGGTTTTGCCGCGAATCCTAGCTGCTGATGGGCAACCCGGCGCGCTACTCGCTCAAGCAGGCGGCGCAAAAAACGCGCCGCAGCTAATCGAGGCGTTATGCCGACGAGAGCAACATCATGGATAACAGCAATTCCTTCCATTACGACGTCGCGCTTTCACTTGGGGGGCCGGACCGCGAAAGCGTCGATGCCATCGCCCGTTCGCTGCAAGGACGCGGGGTCAGGGTGTTCTACGATGAGTTTGAACGAGCGGCTCTATGGGGGAAGGATCTTCAAGAGCACCTCGTGAATGTCTACATGCGGTGGGCGAGATATGCAGTCGTGTTCGTCTCCGCCGCTTACTAAGACAGGGTGTGGACTCGTCACGAGCTAAAGGCTGTCCTTGCCCGGGCCATGATAGAAAGACAGGAATATGTCCTTCCCGTTCGACTCGACGACACGGTCCTAGACGGCTTGCTGCCTTCGATTGCCTACAAAAATGAGTCTGACAAACCACTAACAAGAGCTATTTCAAATCGTGTTGATATTCTCGTAAAATAGCTGGAATAACTGGATCTCGGGAGCGTACCGATGCTGCTTCCCCCGACCGACTATCGGCTGGGGCCGAATGGGCAAAGAGCGCTTCAATGGATCAGCTGTAACCATGGGTATCAGGAAAAGGAGCAAAAATCTATGTTCTGCCCGAAATGCAAATCAGAGTTTGTGGATGGCATCAATGAATGTCCAGAATGCAGGGTGGGGCTGATTGAAGAGTTGCCGCCCGATCCGAAGCCACCGAGGCCCGAGCTCTCTGATTACGCAGAAGTTCTTGTAAATCCAAGCCCTGGAGATGTAGCGATCCTAAAATTGATTTTGGATAGTAAGGAAATCAACTTCTTCATCGAGGGCGAAAATGCCCAGATATCGTTTGCCACACCAAAGCTTATGGTGCGGACCGATCAGGTGGAAACGGCAAGGGAATTGATCAAGGGTTTGAAGCTGTCGTGCACGGGATGCCCATAGGTGATCGAAAGGCATGGCAAAATTGTCACAAAAAGCATCCAAGAACCTCGAGTGTCGGCTGACAAGATAGGAGCTCGAAAATGGACGTCCTCGGATTTATCTTTGGAATCATCGCGCTCAGCGTCGCCAGCGCGGCGCAAGCGCAGATTGCGGCCCTCAAAACGGAGGTCGAGACTCTCAAGGCGGCCCAGCAGAAAGGGACGGAATGACGTGGCGCAGGTTTCCCGACCCATGTTGCGAGCCGGCGCATTTCAGGCGTGACGCTCGAGGGAACCGGGCACGAGTTCCCGCGCGGGGACCGGGAGAAACGCACCGAGGCGATCGTTCGGCATACGGCCGGAGGGCCGCCACCGGCGGACGAATTTTTTTTCACCCTTGAGGAGATTTCATACAGTGGATATACCGCGGATCTTCACCATCACCGAAAGCGCCCACCGGATCCATAACCCGTTTACGGCCGAAAAGCTCGCGACTCTGGGCGCGGCGCTGCGGCTGGAAGCGGGAACCAGCGTGCTGGACCTCGGCAGCGGCTCGGGGGAGATGCTGTGCACCTGGGCGCGCGATTACCGCGTCGTCGGCACCGGCATCGACATGAGCCGGCTTTTCACGGAGCAGGCGCGGGAGCGCGCCGAGGAGCTCGGTGTCGCCGACCGGGTCAGGTTCGTCCATGGCGATGCCGCCGGCTACGTCTCCGGCGAGAAGACCGATGTGGCCGCCTGCCTCGGCGCCACGTGGATCGGCGGGGGAGTGGCCGGCACCATCGATCTTTTGGCGCGGAGCCTCCGCCCCGGCGGCATCCTCCTCGTCGGCGAACCCTACTGGAGGCGGCTGCCGCCGACGGAAGAGGTCGCAAAGGGGTGTCTTGCCGGCTCGATTTCCGAGTATCTCCGGCTTGCTGAACTGCTCGCTTCTTTCGGGCGCTTGGGCTATGACGTCGTGGAAATGGTCCTGGCCGACCGGGAGGAGTGGGACAGGTACGAGGCGGCCAAGTGGCTCACCATGCGCCGATGGCTCGAAGCCAATCCCGACGACGAGTTCGCCGGGGAGGTTCGGGCCCAACTGGCCTCGGAACCGGAGCGGTTCGCCACCTATACGCGCGAATACCTGGGCTGGGGGGTGTTCGCGCTGATGGCGCGGTGATGGGCGGCGTCGCACGCCTTGACGGTACCGGGTGAGCCTGTCGGGACCGTCGGGTTGGGGAGAACAGGGAGATACGATCATGCGTCAGCTGGAATTGGGCAGGGCCTTTACCTTGATGGAGTCGGGACCCGTAGTGCTCGTGACGACTCATGACGGGAAGAGGAACAACATCATGACCATCTCTTGGACCATGGTGATGGATTTCACTCCCATGTTTGCCATCACGACGGGCGAATGGAATTACTCGTTCGCGGCCCTGCGAAAGAACAAGGAGTGCGTCATCGCGATTCCCGCGGTCGACATGCTCGACAAGGTTGTGGGTATCGGGACCTGTTCCGGGGCGGACACCGACAAATTCGCCAGGTTCAAACTCACTCCCGTGCATGCGAAATTGGTGGCGGCCCCCCTGATAAGGGAATGCATGGCCAATATCGAGTGCAAGGTCGTCGACTTCGTTACGGGGCATAACATAGTCGTGTTGAAGGGGGTTGCCGCCTGCATCGATAGCGAGCGCAGGGAAAAGCGCGGCATTCATGCCGTCGGTGACGGCACGTTCATTGTCGACGGGCGCCGGATTGACCGGAAGCGGATGATGGCCTCCAAGCTTCCCTACGGCCTCTGACATCCCCCGGCTCCCAACGAAGGAAGCCTGGGATCCCGCCACGCTTTATCGGTTTCCTGTATCGCCGAGTCAGACACCGGGTGCCGTCAATCTCCTTGCAGGCGGCGAATAATCCGGGATAATGGAGTGCAGACAAGGTCGTTACCGTCTCTTTTCAGGAATGCTCATCTGGCCGTAACCGAATCTGACTCGTTCCAGGGGAAGCGCATGCCCGGGAAACCGACATACGGTGATCTGCAGCGGAAAATTGCCGAACTGGAAGCCCGACTACGCCTGGCTGAGATCGCCGACCGGAAGCGGGCCGAGGATGCCGTTCACAAGGAGCGCCGGAGGCTTGAGACAGTCCTCGAAAGCATCACCGATGGATTGTTGGTACTGGACGGCGATTGGCGCTACACGTACGTGAGCGAGACCGGCGCCAGGATGATAGGCATGCGCCGCGAGGACCTGATCGGCGGCTGCGTATGGGATCTCTTTCCCCATGCCAAAGGTACGAAGTTCTACGAGGGATACCACCAGGCCGTCACGACCGGTCAGCCCGTCCACTTCGAGGAGTTCTACCCCGAACCTCTGAACCAGTGGCTGGAATGCCACTGCTATCCCGGCGAAGAAGGCCTGGCCGTCTATTTCCAGGACATCAGCAGGCGCAAACTGGCCGAGGAGGCGCTGCGGCAGAGCGAGGAGCGCTTTCGGATTGCGCAGGAGCTTTCACCGGACGGATTTACGATTCTCCGGCCGGTACGCGACGAGCAGGGGCACATCATCGATTTCCAGTGGATCTATGAGAATGCGGCAATCGCGCGCCTGAACGGCACCGACCCCAATGAGGTAGTGGGGCGGAGGCTGTCTGAAATTCTACCCGGGCACCGCCATTCGCCCTTCCACGAAATCTTTCAACGGGTGGCGGAAACGGGTGAAGCCGGCATTCTGGAAGCACCTTACCAGGGCGACAGCATCCCCGCCCTGACGTGGTTCCGAACGGCCGTGGTTGCGATGGGAGACGATATCGCGGTTTTCGCGCAGGATATCACCGTACGCAAACAGATCGAGACGACGCTTCGGGAGAGCGAACAGCGGTTGACGGCGCTGGTGCAGAATGCGCCTGTCGGAATCGTGATTCATGGGCCGGACGGCCGCCTGGCGCGCAGCAATCCCGAGGCCCGGAGATTGCTCGGGGTTTCGGAGACGGAAGCGATCGGAAAGGAGCTGGAGGATCCGGCGTGGAGATTTTTGCGCGAGGATGGATCGGTCATGCCGGTCGAAGAGTATCCCGCCGCACGGGTATTGGCGGGGCAGGCGCCCCTCGAAGGCCTGGTTCTCGGCATACAGCGCGGCAATCCGGAGGACCTGGTCTGGGCTCTGGCCAACGGCTTGCCCCGCATGGCGGATGACGGCAGTGTGGCCGAAATCATCATCACGTTTACAAATATTTCCGACCGCAAGCGGGCCGAGGAGGCGTTACTGGAGGCAAACGCCACCCTGGAGCGCAAGGTGAAGGAGCGCACCGTGGAACTTGTCCAGCGGGCGGATCAACTCCGTGCCCTGGCGGGTGAACTGACGATTTCGGAGCAGCGGGAGCGGAGGCGCCTGGCAAGTTTCCTGCATGACCACCTCCAGCAATTGCTTGTCGGGGCCAAGTTTCGCCTGTCGGTGCTTGGCAGGAGCGTGGAGAATGCGGCGAAACCGGCTGCCGGGGAAATCGAAGCTCTGATCGATGAATCCATCAAATCCTCCCGGTCCCTGACGGCGGAACTGAGCCCCCCGATCCTCCACGATGCGGGGCTGAATGCCGGCCTTGAATGGCTGGGCAGGCGCATGGCCGATACGCAAGGGCTCTTCGTGGATCTGAAGACCGAACCGGTCGGGTCTCTGCCGGACGACCTTACCATCCTGCTTTTTGAAGCGGTTCGGGAATTGTTGTTCAATATAGCAAAACACGCCGGCACCCATTCGGCCTGCGTCAGGCTAAGTCGGATCGAGGAATCCCTGCAGGTGATCGTGTCCGATCAGGGCGTTGGCTTCGATCCGAATGCACTGCCCCCGGCAGGCGAAGGGGGGAGGGGATTCGGGCTGTTCAGCATCCGTGAGCGACTGGAACTTTTCGGGGGGAAGCTGGAAATCGACAGCGCCCCCGGCCGGGGCAGCCGATTGGTCATTTCCATGCCGATCACCAGCGTCGGGCCGCAATCGGACCCATTCGCGGAATTGCCGAAGGAGGGTGCTCACAATTTCCTGCACCCACACGTTCCCGGCAAAAGGATCCGCGTATTGCTGGTCGATGACCACGCCGTCGTGCGACAGGGAATTCAAAACCTGCTGAACGACGAGCCGGATATCGAAGTCGTGGGCCAGGCGGCGGATGGGCACGAGGCCGTCAGCCTTGCTTCCAAATTGCTGCCGGATGTGATTCTCATGGATATGAACATGCCGAAACTGAACGGCGTGGAGGCGACGCGCATCATTCACAACAAGTATTCGGAGATCCACATTATCGGACTGTCCATGTTCGAGGAGAGTGAAAAGGCTCAGGCCATGCGCGACGCCGGTGCGGCGAGTTACCTGACGAAAAGCGGACCGGCCGGGGACCTGATCCAGGCCGTCAGGAGAGCCGCTGCCGCTTCCCCGAAGGGGGCTCCCCCGGGGGGGGGAATCGTTGGCAGTTGAAGGGTTGTCCGCGCGTTTGATTGCTTTTTTATCTGGTACCGCTCGCGGGAATGTTGTGGCGTGACGGGGGTATGCATGACCTGGTTTGAAACACTCACCGGCTTTTCCGAGCAATCCCCGCGGCAGGTCCGGACCAATCTGTCCGTTGACGGTAATACCCTGAAATCGCACGTGAACGGGAGGGCATGGGTTTGCGGTGAACTCGAAACCCCTTCCCTGGCGGAGTTGCGGGAACGGGCCCGGTCGGGTGGCCGCGGATCGGGGCGATCGTCGGTGCGGGAGGTCGTTGCCGATGTCCGGCATCTGCATGTGGACGAAGCCAATGCGGGAGCGCTGTTTCAGGTCGCCTCCCAGTTCAACCTCCTGGAGATGGTGGCTCCGGGAGTGACGCCGGAGCAGGGGGTCGGGATCTACGAGCAGGACCGCACCCAGGGGCCGGCATGCGCCATCGCGGCGGGCGCCGGTACCATCTATCGAAACTATTTTGTCCCGGTCGACGGACAGGTGGGCCAGTCCGCGGACAACCAGATCGATTGCCTTGCGGGTGTCGCGGCGGCGCTCGGGAATTCCGGGAATCGACTACTCGAGATGGTCAACGGCTACGCCATGGCGTCGCACGACGGATTGGTCGAGATTGCGGGAAAGCTGCGGGCGTCCGGCGAGGGGGAGAGGGACAGGATACGCCAAAGGCTCCGGATCGGCATTCAGTGGAACACCCAGGTAACCCAGAACGACTGCCGGCACCTGGTCACGCAAGCCTACTGTTCCGCCTTGCCGGTGGCCTATGCGCGGCATGCGCCGGAACTCTGGGAGGACTTTGCGCGGCTCGTACTGGAGGCGGCCTATGAGGCGACCCTCTGTGCCGCGGTCTGCAATGCGGAGAGAAATGGCGACAGCAGGGTCTTTCTGACCCATCTGGGCGGGGGGGCGTTCGGGAACGAAACCGATTGGATCCTCGGCGCCATCGATCGTGCCCTGAATCTCTACGAGGATGCCGGCCTGGACGTGGCCATCGTAAGCTATGGCAGACCCAGCCCGCGCGTAAAGGATTGCGGTAGGGCAAGTTAGGGAGACGTCCATGAGGAGACCTGTCGTTCGCATATCGCTGATCGTCGCGCTGGCGCCTTGACGCACCCTGCGCCTGAGGGATATACTATGGATATACATGGGGGCGGGTCATGGTCACTAAAATCCAGAAGTGGGGAAATAGTCATGGATTGCGTCTGTCCAGGCAGGTGCTTGAAGACGCCCGGCTTTCCCCGGGCGAAAGCGTCGAAGTCACCGTCCGGGACGGCCTGATTGTCATCGCTCCGGCAAGACGGGTTCGGGGAAGACTCAATCTGGAAGAGCTCGTGTCACGCATACCCGAGGACTACAGGGCCGAAGAACTGGATTGGGGCAGCCCTGCAGGCGGAGAGGTCTGGTAAGTGAAGGCCCATATCCCCCAGAAGGGCGATTTCATCGCCGTCACGTTCGATCCCCAGGCGGGGCATGAACAGAAGGGACGTCGTCCCGCCCTGGTGGTGAGCAATACCCTGTTCAACGAACGGACGGGTCTGGCCATCGTATGTCCGCTCACCACGACCGACCGTGGTTACCCTTTTCATGTGGCGATCATCCGTAACCCCGATGTCAAAGGATTCGTGATGGTGGAGCAGGTCAAGTCCATCGATTATCGTGCGCGTCAGGTGAAGCTCATCGGAAAGGCATCGGACGAGCTTCTGGGTGAAGTCCTGGCGCTACTCGATGCCTGCATCTACTGAAGGTCGATCGGCTGTGCCCGTCACGGCGCGGAAGACACTTCGCCGCCAAGGTCGAACGGGGGGCGCACCGGCGGGGGAGGTCCGGGACCGGGGTATGGATGGCGCCTCCGTATCGGGAGAAGACCATCCATGAAACGCAGCCGGGGTGCCGCCGGGAGCATCGACGAGTACATTGCCGGCTTTCCGCCCGAGGTGCGGGAGGCGCTGCGGCAGATACGCGCCACGATTCGGGAGGCCGCCCCGGATGCCGAGGAAGCGATCCGATACGGGATCCCGACCTTCGTCCTGAAGGGGAACCTCGTGCACTTTGCCGCGTTCAAGGAGCATATCGGGTTCTATCCCACGCCCTCGGCGATCCGGGAATTCGAGCGGGAGTTGTCCCCGTATCCTCGAGCCAAGGGCTCGGTGCGCTTTGCCATCGACCAACCGATGCCCCTGAGCCTGATCCGGAAGATGGTGGCGTTCCGGGTGGAGGAAATTGTCGGGGTCTCGGGCTCCGGACGATAGCCGGGCGCGGAAGAGGGGATATTGTGGAAATGGATACCGGACGTCTGAGGATTATTCCTTTTAGCGAGGAAATCATTCAGGCCGCGATGGAGCGGGACCGGGAACGGCTGACCGCGTTGGGCATCGGTGCCGACGAGGAATGGCCGGAACCGGATCTGGTCGAAGCCTTGCCGCATTTCCGGCGACTGATCAGGGATCACGGGGTCACGGGATTCAACGGCTGGTTGATCCTCGACCGACGGACTCGGGAAATCGTCGGGAGCCTGGGGTTTATCGGCGAGCCGGACGAGAAGGGTTCGATCGAAATCGGGTTCGGCATTGTCCCGGGCAAAAGGGGTCAGGGGTACTGCGAGGAAGCGGCACGCGCCCTCATGGGGTGGGCCGAAGGCCGGCCGGGTGTCCGGTGGATCACGGCCCGCTGCGGCGAGGACAACGGGAAATCGATCGGGTTATTGAGGAAGCTCGGCTTCAGGGAAATCGGCCGGGAAGATGCGCTGATTGAATGGAAATGGGGCGGTCGCGAGGGGGAGGTTTCATGACTCTGGAGGATTCGCTCTGCGGCGACAAAAACCCGGTGGTCGCCTACCGGGCGCGGCGGCTGCTGGCCGGCGACCCGGAAGGTTCTCCGGGGATGCGGCGGCTGCGCCGGGCGATCGGATCGTCCGATATGGCGCACAGCCTTCTGCGGGCGCTCGAGATGGAGCGGTTCAACCCTTACCGGAAGTGGCAGGGGCCGCACTGGACCCTCTACTCGCTGGCCGAAATCGGGTACCCGGCCGGGGACCTACGGCTGCTCCCGCTCAGGCGGCGGGTGATGGAGTGGATGTTCGCGCCGGCTTTCCTGAAGCCGCCCTGCAGCCTGATCCTCCCCGAACAGCCGGAGCGGCCGCGGCGCTGCGCCTCGATGGAGGGGAACGCCATCTGGGCGCAGCTCCTCCTGGGCATCGTGGACGAGGAGCGGGTGCCGCTGCTGGTCGACCGCCTGGTCCGGTTTCAGTGGCCCGACGGGGGATGGAATTGCGACAAGCGCACGGCGGCGCATACCTCCTCGGTGCAGGAGACGCTGATCCCGCTCCGGGGACTGGCGCTCTGGGCCCGCACCCGGGGGGATGCGCGGGCGGCGGAGGCCGCCGGGCGCGCGGCGGAATTCCTTCTCGGGAAACGGCTGCTCTGGCGCCGGCGGGACGGCGCCCCGATCGTGCCCGACTGGGGCGGCCCCGTCGACAGGATCCACTACCCCATCCGCTTCTACGACCTGCTCGGAGCCCTCGTCGTGATGGCGGAACTGGGGAGGATCCGCGACCCGCGCTGCCGCGACCCCCTCGACCTGCTCGAGAGCAAGCGGCTCGAGGACGGCACCTTTCCGGTCGAATGGACCAATGTCAAAAGGGCGGAGCGGATCGAGAGCCGCGGCACCTACGCCGACTGGGGCGGCGTCCACAAGAGGAAGGGAAACCCGTTCGTCACCGTGGACGCGCTTTACGTGCTCAGGGAAGCGGGACGGACGTCAGAACGCCGCTCGGGGTCAGCACGAAGTCCATCCTCACGTCCGCCTCGTTGACCGGCACATGATCGACGACCTGGAAATCGTGGCAGGTGCCGATGGCCAGGGGACGGCGCGGAGGATCGATCGCGGCAAGGAAGTGGTCGTAATGCCCCTTGCCCCGCCCCAGGCGCGACCCGGCGCGGTCGAACGCCAGTCCCGGCAGGAGCATGACGTCGATGTCCGTGCCGGCGATCGGGGGGGACAGGAGCGTCGGCTCGTACAGGCCATAGGCGCCGAGCGCAAAATCGGAGACCTCCGCCGCGGTGTAGAATCCCATCCGGTCCTCGCGGAAGGCGGGAAAGCAGCACACGATTCCGGCCCGGGCGAACTCGGGGAGGCACGGGATGAAGTCGGGCTCCCCGCCGTCGGACACGTACAGCGCCACGACCGACCCGGGGCCGGGCGCAGCGATGGGGGGGCGGCCCGACAGGAGGGTATCGATGATCCCGCGGCCGGCCTCCATCCGCTCGCCGGGCGGGACGGCCGCACGCAGCGCGCGCATCTTCCTGCGCAGCTCCCGTTTTTGCTCCTGAATCGACTCGATCATGACCATGCCTGTAACTTCCATTGCCCCTCCCGCCCCAATCTTTGGGCAAAAGGCGGTCGTAGTCAAGACCGGGCGGCATCGTGAAGAGGGTTCGAAGCCGCGGACTTTGCCGCTCCGTGATCATCGCAGCTCGAGGGTGATCTCCGCCGGCTCGAGCCCGGGGGAGGTGAAGCGGACCCGGGCGGTCCCATTGGTCCCCGTGGCCTGGAGATAGGCCGTCATCTTCCCCTGGAACGCCTTCTGCCGGTTGTCGGTGTAGTCGCCCATGTCGGTCGGGTCGGACGCTTCCAGCCCGAGCAGCCGGACCGGGCCGGAGGGGGCGCAGGTGATCTCGTTGCCGGCTTCCAGGACGGTTCTTCCCTGGTCGTCGACGATCCGGAGGGCTACCAGGGCGGTGCCGCGCGCGGCCGCTACGGGGCCGTTGAGGGGAACGGCCCGGACGGCGCGGGGCGGGCCGGTGGTCTCGAGCGCGTGGCGCGCCCTTTCGCGCCCGGCGACGGAACCCACCGACTCCAGTTTCCCGGGGCGCCACACGACGTCCCAGGAGAGGTAGCCGTTGTCGTCGTCGCGCGCCTTTTCCGGGCCGAGTCCGCGCCCGTCGAGGAGGAGGCGGGCCGAATCGCAATTGGTATAGCAGATCACGGTGACCTCGTCCCCCTCCCGGTAGTTCCAGACCGGGGGGGCGTCGGTGGCCGAAAAGCGGGCGCCCCTCGGGAAGGTGCCGCAGTAGATCATCGGCTGGTCCGACCAGAGGCTCTCCCGGAAGAAGGCGCGGGGCTTCTTGTCGCCCGCCAGGTCGAGCAGCCCGGAGGTGAAGCCGCGCGAGGGCCAGCGGTGCGCCTCCCCGAGGTAATCGATCCCGGTCCATAGGAACTGGCCGAAGATGAAGGCCTGGTCGCGCACCGCCTTCCAGGCGTCCAGCGAGTGGCCGGTCTCGCTCCCGTAGAGCACCCGCTCGGGATAGCGGGCGTGGTCCGCGGCGTAACGGTTTTCGCTGTAGTTGTAGCCGGCCACGTCGAGGGCCGCGGGGTATTCCGTCTCGTTCGACATCACCGGTCCCGCCAGCCCGGCGGTGACGGGCCGGGAAGGGTCCCATTTCCGCACCACGGCCGCCAGGCGCCGGGCGATGGCCCCCAGCCGGTCGGCGTGGGGCTGTGCGGGCTTATAGCCCGGGGCGTGCTGCTGCCCGATCCCCTCCCGGTCGAGGATGGGGTGGGAGTAGGGGTCGTTGGGGTAGTCGACCTCGTTTCCGATGCTCCACATGAAGACCGAGGGGTGGTTGCGGTCGCGCAGGACCAGGTCGCCGAGGTCCCGCTCCCCCCACTCGTCGAAAAATGAGGCGGGGCCCTCGAACCCGGGGGTGCCCACGTTCCACCCTTCGAGCCATTTTTTCTTGGGGAACTCCCACTCGTCGAAAGCTTCGTCCATGACGAGGAGGCCCATCTCGTCGCACAGGTCGTACAGGAGGGGGGCGTGGGGGTTGTGGCTGGTCCGGATGGCGTTGCACCCGAGCGCTTTCAGGGTTTCGAGGCGGTGGGCCCACACTTCGCGGGGGACGGCCGATCCCAGGGTCCCGGCGTCGTGGTGGAGGCACACCCCCTTGATCTTCATGTTTTTCCCGTTCAGGAAGAAACCTTTGTCGGGGTCGAAGGCAAAGGTGCGGAGGCCCACGCGGGTGACGCCCCGGTCGGCGACGCGCTCCCCCTCCTTCACCGTGGTCTGCAGGCGGTAGAGGTAGGGATCCTCCACCGACCAGGGGCGGGGGCGCGCGATTTCAAGTTCCTGGACGAGGCGTTCGCTCCCCCCGGCGGGCAGGGTGACTTTGGAGCCGTGCCGGGCGGCCACGGTCCGGTCGTGGCGGGCGAGTTCCTGGACGACCGTGACGGTGCGCGCGCGGCCGGTGGAGTTTTCGAGCGTGGTTTCCACGGTGACGGCCGATTGAGCGCCGCCGAGAGTGCGGGTGGTGCAGTAGACGCCCCAGGGGGCGATGTGGACCGGGTCGGCGAAGCGGAGCCAGACGTCGCGGTAGATGCCGGAGCCGGTGTACCAGCGGGAGTCGGCCGATTCGGAGTGGTCGACGCGCACGGCGACCGTGTTGGTGCCCCCGGGAGTGACGAAGGGGGTGATATCGTGGTATACGGGCACGTAGCCGCTCGGCCGCATCCCCAGGGAGGAGCCGTTGACGAAGATCTCCCCGTTGCGGTAGATCCCCTCGAAATGGAGAAACACCATCTGTCCCTTCCGCTCGGCCGGAATGTCGATGGTTCTGCGGTACCAGCCGACCCCGCCGGGGAGGTAGCCCGTGGCGCTCGCGAGCGCAGGGGAATAGGGCCCCTCGACGCTCCAGTCATGCGGGAGGTCCACCCGGCGCCAGCCGGAGTCGTCGAACGCGGGGGCCTCCGCCCCGGCCGGGTCTCCCTTGAAGAAGAGCCAGCCGTCGTTGATCTTTTGGAGGTTCGCGGACACCTCCCCCGAAACGGTCGAGAAGGAAAGGGAGGCGATGAAAAGGAAAGGGAGCAGTTTTTTCATAAGTATCCCGGTGCTCTAAGGGGCTGAACACTTCGCGCCACTCTAATCGAACCGGGCCGGGATATTCAAGGATCTCCTGCGGTGCTTCGACCGACGGGGTTATTTCCGGCGCCGCGCGATCTTCACGCCGAACACCAGCGCGACGATCATCAGCAGGAGGCCCATGAGCGCCGCGCCCGGCGCGTCGTCGGTCTCCCCGACATAGATTCCGGCGGCGGCGATGGCCAGGCCGACGACGGCAAGGCCGGAAGCCATGACCAGGTTCCTGACCGGGTACTTCATAAGTACGCCTTTCAAAGGGATCCTCTCCCGCACCGGGTTGCATCGACAATTATAAGGGAGTTTGCCAGATAGAACGGTGTTGGAAATATTGACGACAAACAAGGCGTGTTGGTATAATTTCCAACATGAAGGCCGTCGAGTTGGTCCGGAACAGGATTGTGCTCGCCGAAAACAGGTTTGCCGAGATGGTCCTTTGGCATCTGGTCAGGCCTTTGCCCGGTTCCGGGCATGTTTTCAGATATCGCCTGGCCTATGTGGTTGACGAGATTTGCGTGCTTCGCTACGACAACGAGAGTGGGAAGGGCGACCACCGGCACTGGGGCGGGCGGGAATTGGATTACAAATTCGTGAATCCCGAAAAACTTCTGGCGGACTTCAGGGCCGACATAGAGAGGTGGAATCATGAAAACGGTTATTCTTGATGTCAAGCTCCCGGGCGACGCCATGGCTGAATTCTCCGCAGCCTGGAAGGGCAACAGGCAACAGAAGGCGGACCGAATCAGTTTTGCCTCGCCGGAACTGTTGTGGAAAGTGCTCACGGCCAAGCGCTGGGAGTTGCTCAAGGCGCTTTGCGGGGCAGGTCCCCTGTCCATACGGGAAGCGGCGCGGCGGGTCGAACGGGATGTCAAGGGTGTTCACGGGGACGTCGTCGCGTTGATCGGGGCGGGTCTGATTCGGCGCACGGACAGCGGACGCATTGAATTCCCCTATGAGGCGATCAAGGTGGAGTTCGTCCTGCGGGCAGCCTGAGCGGGCCCTTCCCGTAACTTCGCGCCTGCGGCTCCGGTTATGGATTCCGGGGGAGGCTGGGGCCGTCCCTGTCTTTCGTTGCTTTCGGCCCGATCTCGAGTATGATGGTCGCGAAACAGCCCTGAAACCGTTTTAAACTTACTGCCTGACAAGGAGGAATCTTATGCGAATGCGTTGGTGTGTTGCGGCCCTTTTCTTTGTTTTCGTCCCGGTGGCGCTCGCCCAGCCGGCGGTCAAGCCGGAGTGCGACCGCGCCTGCCTGGAAAACTACATCGACCGGTACCTGGACGCCATGATCGCCCACAAGGCGAGCCCGGACCTCTTCCACAAGAACTGCCGCTTCACCGAGAACGGCGTGGAACTGCCGCTCGGCGGCGAGGGGCTCTGGTACGGCATGTCGGGGAAGGGGACCTACAAGTTCTATATCCCCGACGTCGAGACGCAGCAGGTGGCCTTCATCGGGACCGCCCGGGAAGGGGGCGCCGCCCCGGGGGCGAAGGCCGCACCGGGGGCCAAGCCGGCCTCCCCCACCACGGTCGCCGTCGCCATCCGGCTGAAGATCCTCGACGGGCTGATTACCGAGGCCGAGCAGCTGGTCATCCGGCCGGAACAGAGCCTGACCGGGGACACCCCGGCCTCCAAGTTCCCCCCCACGGCGGAAGCGGTGGAAAAGATGGGGGCGCCGCACGAGATCTTCACCCAGACCATTCCCGAGGCGGAGCGGATGTCGCGCGAGGAGCTGGTCGAGGTCGGGAACTATTACTTCGCCGGCCTGCAACGCAACGACGGCAAGGGCTACTACCCCTTCACCGACGACTGCGTGCGCTACGAGAACGGCATGCTCTCGACCCGGGAGTGCAAGAAGCAGTTCGAGTCGGGACAGCTCAAGGGGATCGTGACCCGGATCCGCGACCGGCGCTTCGTCGCCGTCGACCGCGAGCGGGGCAACGTCTACGCCTTCGGTTTCTTCGACCACCTCCCCATCAACTGGACCTGGCAGCTGGCGGAGATCTTCAAGGTGGAAAAGGGGCAGATCCGGCGCATCGAGGCCATTTTCCACCGCTGCCCCTACGGGATGAACTCCGGGTGGAGCACCTACGAGCAGGGGATGAGCGAGGAGCTGCAGAGCATCCGGTAGCGATGAGGGGCGGGGGGGCTACGCCTCCCCGCCCGTGGTTTTCCTGGGGATGGTGGCGATGATGAGGAGGGCGAGGAGCATCATCGCCGCACCGATCCAGAAGACGGCCCGCAGCCCCGCCTCGAGCGACCCGCGCACCGCGGCGAGGGTCCTGTCGAACAGCCGCCCGTCCCCGCCGGTCTTCGCCTCGAGCGCGGTGCGGAGATTGGCGAGGGCGGGGCCCGACAGCAGCGCCTGGGGGTCGTCGACGGCCTCGAGGATCCGCGCGTCCGCCGCCGGTGAGAGTTCCTCCGGCAGCGAGCGCTCGAGCGCCCGCGCGTAGGCGACGTTCATCGTAGAGCCCAGGATCGCGGGGGAGATGGCCGACCCGATATTCAAGAAGAAGAAGAGGGCCCCCATCGCCACCCCCAGCAGGCGCATCGGGACCGCGTTCTGCACCACCACCGTGTTGATCGTCGGGATGACGCCGTAACCCAGTCCCGCCACCACGGCCACCGCCACGCTCCATGCGACGGGGGTGCCGGCGCCGAAGAGGATCAGGGCGAACATGGCGGCCACCAGCAGGCCGTACCCGGCCACGAACATCCATTTGAAGCGCCCCGTGCGGGCGATGGCGTAGCCGGCGGGAACCCCCATGAAGGCCGTCAGGACCCCGTAGGGGGTGGTGATGAAACCGCTGTGGAAGGTGCTGATCCCCTGGACCCCCTGCAGGAACATCGGGAAGTACATCATCATTCCCATCGTTCCGAAGGAGGAGAAAAAGGTGGCCAGCGCCACGGTGCTGAAGGAGCGGTTCCGAAGCACGATCGGATCGAGGATGGGCTCCCCGGCGCGGGTTTCGACCCTGACGAAGACGACCCAGCAGAGGGCCGAGAGGAGGAGGAGGCCCAGGATCGGGGTGGAGAGCCAGGGGAAGGTGGTGCCGGCGTAGGAAAAGGCGAGGATGGAACTCGAGGCCGCCAGGGCCATCCAGAAGCAGCCCTTGAAATCGATTTTGCGGCTCTTATCCCGGTTGGCCATGGAAGGGACCCCCAGGGGCACGGTGACGAGGCAGAGGACGAGCAGGGGGACCGCCAGCCAGAACAGGTAGCGCCAGTTCAGGGTATCCACGATGAAGCCGCCGAGGGCGGGGCCGGTCAGGGTGAACACCCCAAGCGGGATGTTGAGGAGGCCGACCCACTTGGCCCGCTCCGTGGGCGGGAAGAGATCGCCGACCACGGCGAAGACCAGGGGCATCATCGCCCCGGCGCCCACGGCCGCGATCGCGCTCGCCACGATCAGGAACACGAAGGTGGGGCTGAGGGCGGAGAGGACGGTCCCGGCGAGCGAGGCGGACAGGGCGATCATGAGGATGAGGCGCCGTCCGAACATGTCCGAAAGCTTGCCGAAGATGACGGTTACCAGCGCCATGACCAGCGCGGGGATCGAAACGGACCAGGCGTACAGCGACAGCCCGTCCAGGTCGGCCGCGATCTTCGGCCGGGCGATGGTCAGCGTCTGCACCGAATAGGCCACCGTGCCGTAGACGGCGAAGATGGCCACCAGCCCCCAGAGAACCTGTTTCTTCGTATACTGTGCCCTTTCCTCTGCCATCGATCTCTCCTTTGCAGCGAAGCGGCGGCGGGTGCCGCGGGGTCGAATTATGGATGAGACAATAACCCGTGCCAAATAGCAATATCTTTGTGGGGGATCCCCTGCCGGCGGTGTATAATGGCGCCACCCTGATTCATTTCGTCAAGTCGTCCCCGCTGGACCTGGCATAAGGAGGAGCGCGCATGAATTTCCACCGTTTCCTGTCGGCCGTCATGCTGGCCGGCCTGATTTTTCCGGCCCGCCCGGCCGACGCACAGCAGTCGTGCGAAAGCCTCGCGTCGGTCAGGATCCCCAACGTCACGATCACCTCCGCGCGGGCCGGGAGCCCCGGGTTCGAGCTGCCGGCGCAGTCCGGCTTCCTGAACGCCCCGCCCCGGAAGGTCAACGCCCCCTTCTGCCGCATCGAGGCCTACTCGGCGCCGACGGCCGATTCCCATATCGGAATCGAGGTCTGGCTCCCCGCGGCGGAGAACTGGAACGGAAAATTCCTGGCAGCCGGCAACCCCGGCTTCATCGGCTCTCTTTCCCCTTCGGGCCTGGCCGCGATCATGGAGCGGGGGTACGTCGCCGGGGGGACCGACACCGGGCACGTGGACCCCGACTTCCAGTGGGCCATCGGGCATCCCGAAAAGTGGGCCGACTGGGGCTACCGCGCGGTGCACGAGATGGCGGTGGTGACCAAGGAGATGGCCCGGCGCTATTACGGCCGGCCGGTCCGGTATTCCTTCTGGAACAGCTGCCACAACGGGGGGAACCAGGGGCTTGCGGAGGCGCAGCGCTACCCGGACGATTTCGACGGCATCGTCGTCGGCGACCCGGCCTTCCACATCTCCCGCCTGCAGCCGGGATCGCTCTACATCAGCTGGGTGGCGCTCAAGGACGGCGTAGACGGGCCGGGCTACATCCCCGTCGCGAAGCTCGAGGTGCTCAACCGGGCGGCCCTGGAAGCCTGCGACGCCGACGACGGCCTGGTCGACGGCCTCATCGGCGACCCGACGAAATGCAGGTTCGACCCCGCCGTCCTCCAGTGCCGGGGGGCGGACGCCGCCACCTGCCTGACCGCGGGCCAGGTGGATACGGCCCGGAAGATCTACGCCGGGGCGAAATTCAAGGACGGCAGCCCGATCTACAGCGGCTTCGAGCCGGGGAGCGAACTGGGCTGGGCGTTCATGATCGAGAAGGAGCCTTTCTCGGTCAATCTCAATTACTTCAAGGGGATGGTGTTTCAGGACCCCGATTGGGACTGGCGCACCTTCGACGTCGACCGCGACACCCGCCTGGGGATCGAGAGGACCTCGAAATACGTCGACAACGACAGTCCCGACCTCAGGGCGTTCAGGCAGTCGGGGGGGAAGATGATCATGGTCTCTTCCTGGAACAGCCTGGCGCTCCCCCCGCGGCAGTTCGTCGAGTATTATAAGAGCGTGGAGCGGACGATGGGCGGGCGCGGGCAGACGCAGGATTCCGTGCGCCTCTTCTCCGTCCCCGGTTCCGGCGGTTGCCCCGGGTTTGTGATGAACGAAGGGGATTTCGACGCCTTTTCGGCGATCGAGAGCTGGGTCGAACGGGGGAAGGCGCCCGAGGTCATCATCTACTCCCACCGCAAGGCGTCCGGGGGGGGCGCCATGGGCGGCGGGGGAGAGGTCTTCCGGACCCGGCCCGTGTGCGCCTATCCCAGGGTGGCCCGGTACAAGGGGAACGGGGACATCAACGATGCCGCCAATTTCAGCTGCGTGGAACCATAACGGGCAAGGATGAAGATCGAGATTTCCATAGCCCGGCAGACCCTGACAGTGCTGGGGGACGGCGGGGAGACCCTTGGGAGCTACCCGGTGTCGACCGCCGCCCGGGGGGCGGGCGAAATCAAGGGGAGCGGGGGGACGCCGCGCGGGCGCCACGTGGTGCGGGCCAAAATCGGCGCCGGGCTCCCGCGCGGCGCCGTGCTGGTCAGCCGCCGCCCCACGGGGGAGGTCTGGTCCCCGGAACTGGCCGGACGGTTTCCCGGCCGCGACTGGGTGTTGAGCCGGATCCTCTGGCTTTCGGGGTGCGAAACGGGGGTCAACCGGCTGGGGGAGCGGGACACCATGCAGCGCTATATCTACATCCACGGGACGCCCGACACGGAACCGATGGGGGAGCCCCGCTCCCACGGCTGCATCCGGATGCGTAACGCCGACATCCTGGAGCTGTTCGATCGGGTGCCGGCCGGTACCCCCGTGGAGATCGGCTAGGCCTTCACTTCCGGGGCGCGGGCGGACAGGAGGCTCACCGCGTACCCGACGGCGAAGGTGATCACGGTCCCGACGAGCACGTACCAGGTGAAGGCGATGTCGCTCGCGGCCCAGACCCCGAGCATCGACAGCAGCCCGACCGCCATGCCCGCAATGGCGCCGCGTTCGTTGGCCCGCCGGGTCAGCACCCCCAGGAGGAACACCCCCAGCATGCTCCCGTAGGTGATCGAGGCGATCGTCAGCCCCGCCTCGAGGACCGACCCGACCCCGCGCGAGAGCACGGCCAGCGCCGCCAGGGCGACGCCCCAGAAAACCGTGAACCAGCGCGATATCCGCAGCTGGCTCGCCGATGACAGGTCGTTACGGAAGAAGGGGCGCACGAAATCGACGACGGTGGTCGAGGCCATCGCGTTCAGGGCGCTGCTGAGGTTCGACATCGCGGCGGCCAGGATGGCCGCGACCATGATGCCGCGGACCCCGTGCGGGAGATAGCTCACGATGAAGGTGGGGAAGATCCGGTCGGGGGCGGCGGGGGCCGCCAGTTCCGGGTGGTAGTGGTAGAAGCTGTAGAGCATGACGCCGATGACGAGGAAGAGCGTGAATTGAAACAGGACGATGACGCCGCTCGACAGCAGGGCGATCTTGCTCTCCCGCTCGTTTCTGGCCGCCAGCAGGCGCTGCACGATCAACTGGTCCACCCCGTGGCTGGCCGTGGTGAGGAAGGCGCCCCCGATGATGCCGGCCCAGAAGGTATAGGGGATGTGGATGTCGGGGGAGAAATTCCAGACGGCGAACTTCGGCCCCGCGGCGGCCAGCACCCCCTCCCAGCCGTTGGGTATCATCCCCAGGATGACGAAGAAGGTGATGGCGGTGCACCCGAGGTAGATGCCGAGCTGCACCACGTCGGTCCAGATGACGGCGGTGAACCCCCCCTGGAAGGTGTAGATCAGGGTCAGGGCCGAAATGATCAGGATGGACCAGATGTCCCCGGAGCCGAGCACGATCCCGACGACGATCGCGATGGCGAAGACCCGCACCCCTTCGGCCAGGGCGCGGGTGACGAGGAACATGCTCGCGGTGGCGTGCTTGACGCGGGGGCCGAACCGGCGCTGCATCAGCTCGTAGGCGGTATACATCTCCCCCTTGAAGTAGGCGGGGATGAGGATGAGGGAGATGAACACCCTTCCCACCAGGTATCCCAGGATCAGCTGCAAAAAGCTCAGGTTTCCGGCGAAGGCGATCCCGGGGGTGCTGATGATGGTCAGGGTGCTGGTCTCGGTCCCCACGATCGAGAGGGCCAGCACCCAGGCGGGGGCCGTCTTCCCGCCGAGAAAATAGGTGTGCATCGACTGCTGCTTTTTGCGGAAATGGATGCCGAACAGCGTGATCCCCAGCAGGTACGCCAGGACGATGAACCCGTCCACCCAGTTGAATCCCATGGTGTTCCCCCGGAATGCGGGTTAGTGTAATTTCGCCGCCCGGGGAGTGCAACCGTAAACTCCGCAGTTTTCCGCTCCGGCGGGGATGCCGGGGGGCGGGAGGATGGATTTTGTTCGGACGGCGGCGGGATATGGTGTAATCTGGAAGGCGCATTTCGGTACAAGGAGAGGTGTCTTATCGTGAACGTTCTGATCAAAAAAGTGGTGTTCGCTTCGGGCTTGGCGCTTGCGGGGCTCGGTCTTCCATCTTTTTCCGCCGCCCAGGCTCCCGCCGCGCAGGCCGTGGCTCCAGGCGCCATCTTCCCCGCCGTGGTGGCCACCATCGACGGCCAGCCGGTCCCGGGAAGGGAGCTCGAGGTGCTGATCCGCAGGGAACTGGCCCGGATCGGAAGCCCGGAGTGGAAGGACCTGCGCGAGGACTACCGGGACCAGTTGACGGTCGCCGCCATCACCTCGGTCCTCAATTCGCGCCTGCTCTATCAGAAGGCCGTGGCGGAAGGGATCGGAGCCACCGACGACGAGGTCCAGGCCGAGATGGACCGGATCGCCAGGAACTATGCGAGCGATGCGGAAATGAACAACGACCTGGCCCGCCAGATGCTCGATCGCGACCTGCTGAGGGAGAACCTCCGGCAGACGATTACGATCGCCAAATACATGGAGGCGGCGGTCTCGGGGTCGGTGACGGTCACCCAGGAGGAACTGGCCAAGTACTACACGGCGCACCCGAGCGAGTTCGCCCACCCCGACATCGTCAGGACCAGCCATATCCTGATCCGGGCGGGGGGGAGTCCTGAACAGGACACCCTGGCCCGCCAGCGGGCCGAAGGCCTCCTGGCGCGGGCGAAGAAGGGGGAGGATTTCGCCAAACTCGCGCGGGAGCACTCGGCCGACGAATCGGCGGCGACGGGGGGGGACCTGGGGTACGCCACCAAGAGCGTGCTGAACTCCAAGTACGCCGACGTCGCCTTCGCGCTCGGCGTGGGGGAATACGGTCTGGCCGAGACCCCTTCCGGCTATCACGTCATCAAGGTCACCGACAAGAAGGCCGAGGGGGTGGCGACGCTCGAGGAGGCCACCCCGCAGTTGACGGAGATGCTGCGCAGCCAGAAGGAGCAGGCCGAACTGGAGAAGCTGATCCAGCAGCTGCGCGAAGGCGCCAAGATCGAAATCCTGATTTCGGGCCGGCAGACCCGGGACTAGTCCCGGGCCTCCTCCTGCAGGTAGAGTACCCGGTGGGCGAAATTTTCCGGCCTCGTCTCCCGCCGGAGCCGTTCGAGGAACGGACTCCCGTAGCGGGCCAGGGGGAGGAGGATCCCCGGCCCCCGTTCCTGCAGTTTCCCTTCCGGGAGGCAGCGCGGGAGCAGCCGGTCGACGGCCTGGGCCACGGGCGAGAGCCTCAGGGTGCGCGCTCGCACCCGGCCCATGTTGTGAAGGATCCTGCGGCGGGCGTTCTCCGCCGCGCGCTCGAGTCCCGCCTCGACGGCGCCGATCTCGGCACGGACCTTCCGGAGGTCGCGATCGAGTCTCCGCTCGAGTTCGTCCAGCCTCTCCAGTTCCTGGGATGATGGCGGTGTTTTTTCCCGCATGCGCTCCCCTCCAGCCAGGCAGTCCCCAGGATCGATCCCCAGGCGCTCCAGTTCCGCGGCCGTTTCGGGATCGAGCAGGGTGAAGCTGTTGCGGGGCCAGATGACGGGCATGGGCCGGTCGATCAAGGCGTAGAGGGGGCCGACCTGGGCGAAATAGGCGATTTCGGAGGGGCCGGCGACGTAGGCGGCGGTGGGGAAGAGCGCATCCTGGACCACCGGGCGCAGCAGCACGTTGGGGCTGAACCGTTCCGGCGCGCCCTCCATCAGGTGCCGCAGATCCTCTGCGGTGAAGGAGGTCGCCGAGCCCCTCAGCCGGAACCGGTCCGACTCCCGCTCCAGCGCGAGCCTTTCCCCTTCGGTCACAAACAGCAGCGTGGCATCCTCCCTGAGGTGCACCTGGACCGGATAGCCGGCCCGGGCGAGACCCCCGGCCCTTTCCCGGAGGGCCGCGACGATCGTGTCCGAGTTTTCGAGCGCCTTCAGGAAGACGGGGGCCGCCAGGCGTTTGGCCTCGGGATCCGCGGGATCGAACAGGAGCAGCCCCGGGAGGATCGAGCGGAGGAGGCGGGCGAAGGCCAGGGTCATCGTGACTCCGGGCGCGTAGGCTTCTTCGAGGAGCGCGCGCACGTTCGCGCGGAAGCGTGATTCGGGAATAGAGCCAAGGTAATCGGTATTTACGTCACGAATCTTCAATGGAAGGGTGAGGGATCCCACCGGCCGAGGAGAGGGGGCGCGATCGCCAAAGAGCGCCCGTGCCACCTCCACCGTCCCGGGGGAGGGTCCGGGGTGGAACACCCGGGTGGCCTCTGCCAGGTCGTGATCCTCCGTTTCCATCCAGAAAACCGGGACCGCCCGGATTCCGCTCTTCTGCAACTCCTCCGCGAGCGCCACGGCCGTCAGGGCCTTGTATATGGTGTAGAGGGGGCCGCCGAAAACCCCCACCTGTTGGCCCGTGACGACGGCGACGCTGTCGGGCCGGGCCAGGTCCGCGACCTGCTCCTCCAGGGCGGCGCCGGCGCCATAGAGGGCGTTCTGGCGCTCCAGGATGAGGGCCATTTCCTTCCTTGGAAAATATTTCTTTGAAGACTGGTTGCGTGCAAAAATCTCTAGTTTTGGTTTAACCGGAGGGGTCGCGTAGAAGCGCTCTGCGGCGGGGGAAAGACCGATGTAATCCAAAAAGAGGGGGGAATGGCCGGGGATGCGGTGAAAGGGGATATCCTGGGATCTGACCATGGCGCCGGGTGAGCAGGGGGCGCGACGCGCCCCCTGCCGGACCGCTCCTACCGGCGGCCGCGCCGCTCGCGGTAGACGGCCTTGTTGTCGAGCAGGGCCTCCACCCGATAGGGGAGGCCGAAGAGGTTGATGAAGCCCTCGGCGTCCTTCTGGTTGTAGACCGCGTCCTCGGCGAAGGTGGCGAGGTCCTCCCGGTAGAGCGAACAGGGGGACTTTCTCCCGGCGATGATGATGTTCCCCTTGTAGAGCTTCAGGCGCACGCTTCCCGTCACCCGCGTCTGGATGGAGTCGATGAAGGCGTCCATGGCGTAGCGGAGGGGGGCGAACCACTCCCCGTTGTAGACCAGTTCGGCGTACCTGGCCGCCAGCAGGTCCTTGTAATGGAGCGTCGCCTTGTCCAGGGCGAGGCTTTCCAGTTCGCGGTGGGCGGCGAGCAGGAGCGTCCCGCCCGGGGTCTCGTACACGCCGCGCGATTTCATCCCCACCAGCCGGTTCTCCACCAGGTCGGTGCGGCCGACCCCGTGGGCGCCCCCGATCCGGTTCAGCAGGGAGATCACCTCCACCGGGCCGAGGCGCTGGCCGTCGACGGCCACCGGGTTGCCGGCTTCGAACTCGATCTCCACGTACTGGGGGCGGTCCGGGGCCTTTTCCGGGGAGACGGAGAGGACGAACATGCTTTCCTCGGGCTCCGCCCAGGGGTCCTCGAGAATCCCCCCTTCGTGGCTGATGTGCCAGAGATTGCGGTCCTCGCTGTAGATCTTCTCCTTCGTCGCCGTGATCGGGATCCTGCGCTCGAGCGCGTACTCGATTTCGTCTTCGCGCGACTTCAGGTCCCATTCGCGCCAGGGGGCGATGATCTTCAGTTTCGGGTTCAGCGCCTTGAAGGCGAGTTCGAACCGCACCTGGTCGTTCCCCTTGCCGGTGCAGCCGTGGCTGACCGCGTCGGCCCCCTCCGCCTCGGCGATCTCCACCTGCCGGCGCGCGATCAGCGGGCGGGCGAAGGAGGTCCCGAGCAGGTACTTTCTTTCGTAAACGGCCCCGGCGCGCAGGCAGGGGAGGACGAATTCGCAGGCGAACTCCTCCCGCAGGTCCTCGATGATGCACTTCGAGGCGCCGGTCCGGATCGCCTTTTCCTCCAGGCCGTCCAGTTCCGCCCCCTGGCCGACGTCGGCGGCGAAGGCGATGACCTCCGCGCCGTAGTTCTCCTTCAGCCAGGGGATGATGATGGATGTATCCAGTCCGCCGCTGTACGCCAGTACCACCTTGTTCGCTTTTGCACTCATTGCCGCATCTCCAGTCAGCCCTCTTCGGGGGCGAGCGCTGCCACCAGCCTCTTCAGCTCCGCAGCCTTTGCTTTTGAACACACCAGAACTTTACCGTACGCCTCGACCACAACCAAATCCGAAACTCCCAGGGTGGCCACCGTCGCCGACTGCGCGTACACGACGCAGCCGGTGCTGTCGACGGCCGTATGCCGCCCCCGCACGACGTTGCCCGCGGCGTCGGGGGAGAGGGCGCGGTCGAGCGACGCCCAGTTCCCGATGTCGTCCCAGGGGAAGGAGACCGGGACCAGTCCGAGCCCCGGGGTCTTTTCCACGATGCCGAAATCGATCGATATGCGGGGGAGTTCCTCGAACCGTGCGCGCACCTCGCCGGCGACGCCGTCGCGGCCGATCAGGGGGCGCAGCCGGTCGAGTCCTTCCGAGGTCTCGGGCAGGTGCTCCCGGAAAAGCCCGAGCAGCGTGCGGTTGGGCCATAGGAACATGCCGCTGTTCCAGAAATATCCGCCGTCCGCCAGGTACCGGGCGGCGGTCCCGGCATCCGGTTTCTCGACGAAATCCTCCACCGGCCAGATCGCGCCCCCGGCTTCCGGCGGGGGGGCCAGGATATAGCCGTAGCCCGTTTCGGGCCGGGTGGGGCGGATGCCGAAAACGATCCCGGTCGCGGCGTCGAGGCCCGCGAGCCCGGTCTCGATCGCCCGGATAAAGGAGGCGTTGTCCCCGACGTAATGGTCCGCCGGGAGCGCCAGCATGACGGCGTCCGGGTCCCTCTTCTCCAGGTGCAGGGCGCACAGCCCGAGGCAGGCCGAGGTGTCGCGGCCCACCGGCTCCACGATGAAATTCCCTTCCGGGATGCGGGGCAGCTGCCGCCGGGCGATTTCGTAGTGACCGGCGCCGATGGAGATGAGGGTCCGCTCCGGCGGGGTCAGCGGTTCGATCCGGGCCGCGGTGTCCTGGATCAGGGTCACGGGGCCCAGCAGCGGGATGAAGGGCTTGGGAAGCGTGCGGGTGCTGAGGGGCCAGAACCTCTCCCCGCGGCCTCCCGCCATGATGACGGACCAGAGCCTGGGCATGGGATAATGTCTCTCCAAGGGAAGGCATTTTAATGGAGGCACGCGGTTTTTCCTATGGGAAAAACCCCCGCCGGGCCCCGTTCAGTCCAGGGCGCGGGAAAAGCGGCAGGAGAAAAGGATGGCTTCGGCCGCCGCCCGGAACTGCCGCGGGCGGGAGAGTTCTGTGCCGACCGGGTGTGTGTGGGTCAGAAACGGGCTGACCAGAAGGCGGGAGCCGGCGATGGTTCGGTGCAGGTCGGCGCTCTCCGCCGGCGGGATCAGGTCGTCGTAGGCGCCGTGGATCAAAAAGACGGGGCAGCGGAGCGCGCCGAGCGACTCCCGGGGGTCGAGGTCCGCGTAGACCCGCCGGGAGAGAAATTCCTCGATTTCGGCGGCGAGCGGGGCGTCGGTCCGGCCCGGCCGCATCGTCGCCAGGGCGTACCATCGCTCCCCCTCCGGGGTCAGGGGGAGGGATGGGGGAGGGTCCTTCTGCCGCAGCAGGCTTTCCAGCCGGGGGCGCAGCCGCCGGCGGTCGGAGGCGTCCGCGACCATGTCCAGGGCGGAGAGCATCATCACCCAGCGCGCGTAATAGCGGGTGGGATAGTAGCCCTTCCACTCCTCCTCCGACCCGGCGGCGAACCACCCCCGGCTGCACCTTTTGAGGTCGTAATAGGGCCCGATGGCCGCTGCGAAGGCGGTGCCGTTGCGAACCTCCGGGCGGGCGGCCGCCATCAGGGCGAGTGTTCCCGAGTAGGAGACCCCGGCGAAGCCGATCCTGCCGACCTGCCCTCCCCCCTCGAGGGAGCGGGCGCGGGAATGCCAGAAGAGCATCTGCTCTATGGGCGCGGCGGTGATCTGAAACTGCCGGAACTCCCGGATATCGGGGGTGATTACCATCAGCCCCCTCTTCGCCATCAGGCGCGCCAGCGCCACGAGTCTGGGGTGATAACAGCCCAGTTCGCTGATGCCGGCCGAAAGCACGACGGCGGTGGAGGCCGGCCCCCCGGCCGGACGATAGCAGAGGGCCTCGTAGTGGCGGTCCCCGTCGCGCCCGCTCACCCGGTCCTCGGCCACGACCGGGTCCGGTTCGTCGCTCCCGGCTGCGAGGGCCTTCAGGTCCAGGGCGAGGCGCACGGAAAACAGGAGGTGCCGGGCCGGGTGCCACGCGAGGATCCCGGCGATCAGGATCCCGGCCGCGATCCACACTGTCTTCTTCCCCATCCAGCCCATGGCCCCACCCTCCCGACGCCGCCCGATATGGTACCAGAAGCGGTCCCTGGGGGGAATGGCCGGAGGGCGTCAGGCGGATTCCGGGGTGGACTTCGGGGCGGGTTCGGGAACGGCCTGGAGCAGGCGGTCCGCGCCGAGGTGGAGTTCGTTCTGCTCCACGTGGTCGACCCCGTCGACCGAGATCGCCAGCAGGCCCGATTCGAGGCGCTCCACCAGCCCCTTCCGGTGCAGGTACCAGAGGTCGAACTCCAGGAACTCGATCGGGATGCGGAGCATGCGGGCCAGCGCGATTTCGCCCAGTCCCGGCCGGCGGACGCTGGTGCGCCGCTGAACGTACAGCAGCGTCAGCAAGCGCTCCCGGACCTCCCGGCTGCCTTCGGTCACGGGGCCGTCTCCGGCTTCCCGCAGGAGGTGCATCTTCCGTTCCCAGTACTGCTGGTGGCGAATGTCGTAGGCCGCGCGCTTGACCGGGTCGCTGAGGATCTCGTGCCCCTTGACCAGTTCCCGGAACCGTTCGGGGTCCCCCCCGCCCGTGGCGTCCGGGTGGTATTTCTTGGCCAGGTGGCGGAAGATCCTCCCGATGGTGTCGCCGTCGGCGCCTGGGCTCAGCTGCAGGATGTCGTAGTAGTCGGTGAAAACGAGTTCGTCTGTCATTTTCCTTCCGAAATCAGAGGTTTGCCGGGACCAGAGCCTCCGGCCGCGACCCGTGGGCGCGAGGATACCGTATTGCATATCGTCGCGTCAACCCGGTTTCATGACCATTATCAGCCGGTCCGGGGGGGGCATTTTTATGCGGGTTTCGATGAATCGGCCTTTTTAATCCCCTGAAATATTTGTATCTTATTGAGCGATTCAAATTGAAGGGTGGTTGACTTTGAAGTTAGGATAAGGGGCCCGGTCTATCGGCGGGCCGTTTGCCGGCATCATAAAGGGTTGATCATCAAAATTAAGGAGGATTGTAGATGGCTAAGCTTGATCCAACAAAGATGGCGGATTGGCAGATTGCTGAGGCGTGCGAGAAGGACATGAAGACCGTCAAGCAACTGGCCGACGAGCTGGGAATCAGGGACGAGGAACTGATTCCTCACGGGCATTACTACGGCAAGGTGGATTTTGAAGCCGTTCTGGAGAGATTGAAGGACCGGCCCAACGGCAAGTACATCGACGTGACGGCCATTACCCCGACCCCGCTCGGAGAGGGGAAGAGCACCTCCACCATGGGGCTGGTGCAGGGGCTGGGCAAGCGGGGGAAGAAGGTGGCCGGAGGCATCCGGCAGCCCTCGGGCGGCCCGACGATGAACATCAAGGGGAGCGCGGCCGGCGGCGGCCTGGCCCAGTGCATCCCCCTGACCCCCTTCTCGCTCGGCCTGACGGGCGACATCAACGACATCATCAACGCGCACAACCTCGCGATGGTGGCGCTGACCAGCCGGATGCAGCACGAGTACAACTACGACGACGCCATGCTGGCGACCAAGAAGCTGAAAAGGCTCGACATCGACCACCGTTCGGTCGAGATGAAGTGGGTCATCGACTTCTGCGCCCAGGCCCTCCGGAACATCACCATCGGCATGGGCGGCAAGATGGACGGCTTCATGACGCAGTCGGGCTTCGCCATCGCCGTCAGCAGCGAGCTGATGGCCATCCTGGCCGTGGCCACCGGCCTGGCCGACATGCGCGAGCGGATCGGCAAGATCGTCGTCGCCTACAACAAGAAGGGCGAGCCGGTCACCACGGCGGACCTGGAGGTGGACGGCGCCATGACGGCGTGGATGCTCAACACGATCAACCCCAACCTGATGCAGTCGCTGGAAGGGCAGCCCGTGTTCGTGCACGCCGGGCCGTTCGCCAACATCGCCATCGGGCAGTCCTCCATCGTGCTCGACAAGCTGGCGCTCAAGCTGGCCGATTACCACGTCACGGAGAGCGGATTCGGCGCCGACATCGGGTTCGAGAAGTTCTGGAACCTGAAATGCCGCTTCAGCGGCCTGAAGCCGCACTGCGCCGTGATTGTGGCGACCGTGCGCGCGCTCAAGAGCCACGGCGGCGGCCCCCCGGTGCCCCCGGGCAAGCCGCTCGACCCCGTCTACAAGGAAGAGAACGTGGAGTTGGTGGACAAGGGGTGCGCCAACCTCCTGAAGCACATCGAGAACGTCAAGAAGGCGGGGATCAGCCCCGTCGTCTGCATCAACTCCTTCTACACGGACACCAAGGCCGAAATCGCCGTCATCAAGAGGAACGCCGAGGCGGCCGGGGCCAGGGTGGCCGTTTCCGAGCACTGGCTCAAGGGGGGGGACGGCGCGCTGGAGTTCACCGACGCCGTCATCGACGCCTGCAACGAGCCGAACGATTTCAAGTTCCTCTATGAGCTGGACATGCCTCTCGGCAAGCGGATCGAGACCATCGCCAGGGAAATCTACGGCGCCGACGGGGTCAGCTACACCCCGGAAGCCCAGACCAAGCTCAAGAAGATGGAGAAGGATCCGGAAACCGCCAAGCTGGGCACCTGCATGGTGAAGACCCACCTCAGCCTTTCGCACGACCCGACCATCAAGGGCGCCCCGAAGGGCTGGACGCTGCCGGTCCGCGACATCCTGACCTACAAGGGGGCCGGGTTCGTGGTCCCCGTCGCCGGTACCATCAGCCTGATGCCTGGAACGGCGTCCGATCCCGCCTACCGCAGGATCGACGTGGACGTGAAGACCCGGAAGGTTACGGGGCTGTTCTAGTCCCGCGCGCTAGACCGTTTTCACCATCCCCCCGGGGCCCGGCGCTCCGGGGGGATTTTTTTGCCCGCGGGCGGAGGGGAGGCCCGATGCTGAGTCTCGAGGAACTGCGCCGCGCGGCGCGCATCGCCCATGGGGCGTGGTCGGGGGCCCGGCTGCGGCGCGTCGTCCAGGCCGGCCCCTTTTCCCTCGTCCTGGTCCTCGAAAAGGCCCGCGAGCGCTCCCGTCTGCTCCTCTGCTGCAGCCCGCGGTACGCCCGGATCTCGGGCGCCGACGCGGCCGGGCCGGAGTCCGCCGTCGGCTCCTTCGGGGAATACGCGCGGGCGCACCTGGCCGGGAGCACCCTCGAAGGGGTGGAGGCCGCGGGCTCGGACCGCCAGGTCTGCCTCCGCTTTCACTCCCGCGCCGGTGCACTCCGGCTCCTGCTTTCCATCCTGGGCCCCCGGAGCAACCTGTACCTGCTCGACGAAGCGGGCGTCCTCCTCCACTCCCTGCGTCCGACCGAGGACACCCGGCCCGAACTGAAAGCGGGGGCCCCCTGGGTGGAGCCGCGGGGGTCGCTGGCATCGGCGGGGGAGGACCGGTGGGCGACGGTGCCCGACGACCGGTTCCTCGACGCCGTCGCCGAGGAGTACGGGCGGCGGGAGCGGGAGCACGGGGCGGAAGCCGCGGTGCGCCGGATCGAACAGGCGGTCAGGAAGGAGCAGGCGTTCCTCGATCGGAAGCACGCGCACCTCGAGGAGGACCTGGGCCGCGCCCTGCAGGCGGAGAGTCACCGCCGCCTCGGGGAGCTGCTCAAAGGGGTGCTGTATGCGGTCGAGCCCGGGCAGCCCGCGGTCGCGGCGACCGACCATGAGACGGGGGAGACCGTCGAGATCCCCCTCGACCCGAAGCTTACTCCGGCCCGGAACCTGGAAAGCTACTTCGCACGCTACCAGAAGTCGACCCGTGGCGCCGGGATGATCCGGCTCCAGCTCGAGCAGCTCCGCGCGGAGCAGAGGCGGCTGGACGATTTCCTGCGCGATCTCGACCGGATCGCCCGGCTGGATCCCCCCGATCCCGGAGCGCTCGAGCGCCTGGCCTCGTCCCCCCGGATCCGGCGGCTGCTGGGCCGCCTCCCTCCCGGAAAGAAGCCGGTGCCGGCGGCCGCCCCGGTGAAGAAGGACCCGAAGCCCGATCTCCCGTCCCGGCTGCGACCCAAGAAGTACCGTACGGGGGACGGGATGGAAATCTGGGTGGGGCGCAGCGACGAGGGGAACGACCTCCTGACCACGCGCCTGGCCCGCGGGAACGACCTCTTCTTTCACCTGGAGCTCTACCCGGGGAGCCACGTGGTGCTGCGCACCGGGGGGCGGGCCGAGGCGGCGCCGGAGTCGGTCCTGGCGGCGTGCGAACTCGCGGTTCATTTCTCGAAGATGAAGAACGCCACCCGGGCGGATGTCCACATGGCGCCGGTCAAAAACGTGAAAAAGCCCAGGGGGGCCAAACCCGGGCTGGTCCATGTCCGGGGCGGCCGGACGGTGCACCTGAAGCGGGACCCGAAGCGGCTGGAGGCGATCCTGGCCTCGAGGCTGGAGGAGTGAGGGGTTCTAGGCGATGATCACCACGTCGGGCCTGTTGGCGATCCGCACCTTCCCCCCTTCGGCCGGCTGCACCCCGAAGATCTGGTCCAGGTTCATCGGGGGCTTGTCGTAGTGCCCGTGCTTCTCCCACGGGTTCGGGAAGAAGATCTTGATCCCGCGGAACCGGGTGAAGGGGTACACGGCGGCGTCGGTCATCTTGTTGTATTTGACCATCTTCACCGCCTGCCCCCCCAGGCCGTCCGCGTCGAAGACCAGCTCCACGTTGTCGAACGTCTCGAGGCTCTTCTTGTCCCGGATCATGGGAGGGACGCCGTCGCCGACGTTCGCATCCCCGAACTGGTGCACGATGAGGATCTTCCTGGTCGGAAGCCGGCGCTCGCGCGTGTAGTCGTCGAGCATCCGCTGGACCTTGTTGATCTGCGAGGCCTTCACCGTTCCGATGGGGCGCCCCGGGGGGGTCTCCTGGCCGGGGGCCGCGCTGAATTCGGGGTCGATGGCCACGGCCACGTTGTCGTACTCCAGGTACCCCTTGTCGATGATGCGCCGGACCTGTTCGACCGGGGTCGATTTGCCGATCTGGGTGTCGAGGATGACCATCCACCCCCGCCGGGCGGCCGGCTCGATGTAGGTGCCCACGATATCCTTCTCGATCCCCTCGAGGTAGAGGAGGCAGTCGTCGTCGGGCTTGCAGGGGGTGGCCATGGCGTAGATCAGGTGGACCGCCGGGATTACGCGTTTCTTGGCGTGCCGGCTCGAGATCCCCTCCAGCCAGGGCCGGATGTCGCGCTCCATGTCCTCGAAGCCGCGGTAGGTGCCCAGCCTCCCGAGGATGGGCGCACGGCCGAAGGCCCTTCCGTACACGGTGAAAAGGGTGCTCTCGGACAGGATGGAAACCGCCTGGTGATCGACCGGTTCCGGCTCCGCGGCCCGCGGAGCCGTCGTCGCGGACCCCGACGCTTCAGGCTCCGCCGTCTTCCGCCCGGAGGATTCCGAAAGGCATCCGGAGAGGAGGATCAGCAGCAGCGGGCAGAGGCGGAGGATTCTGTTCATAGGCTCGGGATCCGGGCGCGGTCGAGGCGCCGATGCACTCTACCTCAGCCGCCGCCCGATGGCAATATCCCTTTGCGCGGCGGGAGCTCAATCCTCCGCTTCCGCTATGACGGCCTCGGGCTCCGGGCGGGTCCGCAGCCGCTCGAGGAAGAGCTTGGCGTCGTCGAAGAGGGAATAGATGACCGGGGTGACCAGCAGCGTCAGCAGCAGGCAGATCAACTGCCCCCCGATGATGGTGACGGCCATGGAGGCGCGCGACCCGGAACCGGCCCCGCGGCCCAGGGCGATCGGGAGCATCCCGGCGACGATGGCGATTGTCGTCATCAGGATGGGGCGCAGCCGCACGTGGTTGGCGGTGATGATGGCCGCGTCCCGCTGCATCCCCTGCCCGACCAGGGTATTGGTGTAATCGACCTGCAGAATGGAGTTCTTCTTCACGATCCCGAACAGCATCATCAGGCCGATGGCGCTGTAGACGTTGAGCGTCATGCCGAACGCCATCAGGGCGAACAGTCCGCAGGGAAGGCTCAAGGGGATGGCGGTCATGATGGTGAGCGGGTGGACGAAGCTGTTGAACTGCGAGGCCAGCACCATGTAGATGAAGATGAGGGCCAGCACCAGCGCCATCCAGAAATCGTCCGTGGCCTGGCTCAGCATCCGGGCGCCGAAGCCGAACTGGACCGAGTAGCCCGGCTTGAACTGCATCTCGGCCAGCTTCTGCCGGGCGGCGTCGATCGCCGTCTGCATGGGGATCCCGTCGAGATTGCCGCTGAGCGAAATCTGCCGCTGCCGGTCGTAGCGGTCGATGCTGGCCGGCCCGGGTTCGAGCGACAGGCTCGCCACGTCGCTCACCCGCAGCAGCCGGCCGCCGGCGCCCGCTATCAGCAGTTCCCCCATCTTGGAGGGATCGTCCCGGAACTGCTCGTCGAGCCGGAGCCGGACGCTGAACTGGTCGTCCCCCTCCTTGTACTTGGTGACCTCGTCCCCCCCGACCAGGAGCCTCAGGCTGGACGCGAGCGAATCGATGGAGACCCCCAGGTCGGCGGCGCGGGCGCGGTCGACCCGGACCCGCAGCTCCTGGGCCGTGGGCTCGAAGTTGGTGTCGACGTCGACGACTCCCGGGATGGTCCGGATCTTGTCCATAAGCTCGACGATGTATGTCTGCAGCTGCTCGATGTCGGGTCCCTGGATCAGCATCTGCAGGCGGTTGGCGCCCCCCCCGCGTCCGGTCCCCGCCGTGGAGGATCCCGATATGTCGGTTCCGCCCGAAACGCTGATCCGCGCCCCCTGGAACCGCCGCAGCCGGGCGCGCGTGTCGCGGATCAGTTCCTGCTGGGAGACGTCGCGCCGGTCGAGGGGCGCGAGCTGGACGTAGAAATTGGCCCGGGCGGGGTTGACGGTGGCGAACACCGTCTCCACGTAGGGCATGCGCCTCAGTTCCTCCTCGATGGGCCTGACGTAGGCGTCCGTGCTGGCGAAGCTGTTGCCCTGCGGCAGGTTGACGTTGACGCTGAACTCGCTCTGGTCGTCGTCCGGCACCAGTTCCTTCCCCACCCGGGGGAAAAGGAACGCGGCCGAGGCCACCACCGCCAGGGCGATGGTGACGATGACGCCGCGGTGGCCCATGGCCCAGCGGAGCATGTGCCCGTAGTGGCGGTCGATGAAACTGTAAAAACCGCTCGATTTCGAGGCCTTGTGCCCGATGTCCGAGGGTTTGAGCCAGGTCGCGGACAGCGCGGGCGTGAGGGTGAAGGAGACGAACATGGAGAGGAGAAAAGCGCCGGCCGAGACGATGCCGAAGCTGTAGAAGTAGCGCCCCACCTGCCCCGTCATGAACGCGACCGGGAGGAAGATGACCACGAGCGACAACGTCGTCGCCATGACGGCCAGCCCGATTTCGCCCGTCGCCCGGGACGCCGCCTCCCGCGGCTTGACCTTTTTCTCCTCGATGTAGCGGAATATGTTTTCCAGCACCACGATGGCGTCGTCGATCACGATGCCGGTCGCCAGGGATAGGGCCAGCATCGTCATGTTGTTCATGGTGAAGCCGAGCGCCCGCATCAGGGTGAAGGTGCCGATGATGGAGGTGGGGATCGCGACCGCGGCGATGACGGTGGAGCGGAAATTGCGCATGAAGAGGAGGACCACGATGCTGGCGAGCAGTCCCCCCAGGACCAGGTGGTGCTGGATTTCGCTGAAGGAGCGGCGGATGAAGGTGGACTGGTCGCGGGTGGTCTGAATGGTGATATCGGGGGGCAGGTCCGGCTTGATGCGTTCGAGCTCGGCCATCACGTCGTCGACCACTTCGACCGTGTTGGTTCCCGACTGCTTGCGGATGTCGAGAGAGACGGCCTGCCGTCCGTTGAGGCGCGAAACGCTGCGGACCTCCTCCACGGTGTCGATCACTCGGCCGATGTCCTGGAAGGTGACGGCCCTCCCGCCGCTGTAGGTGATGATGATCCTGTTGAAATCCTCGACGTTGTGGATCCTCCCCATGGTGCGCAGGGCGATTTCGGACGAGCCGGAGATGAAGCTCCCCCCCGGGATCTCCACGTTCTGCCGCGCCACGGCGGTGCGGACCTGGTCGACGGTGAGGTTGTAGGCGTTCAGCCGGTCCTTGTCGAGCAGGAGCTGGATCTCCCGGTGCCGATCCCCGGAGAAGGTGACCTCGCCGACGTTGTTGACCGTCTCGAGTACCTGCTTGATCCGCTTGTCGACGATTTCGCTGATTTCCTTCTGTGACCGGTTTCCGCTGACGGCGATGGTGAGGATCGGGTTCGAGTCGGGGTCGATTTTGAGGATCCTGGGCGCCAGGGTCTCCCGGGGGAACTGGTTGGTAATCGAGGCGACCTTGTCCCGCACGTCCTGGACGGCGGCCTCGATGTCGCGCTCCAGGACGAACATGATGATGACGCGCGAGCCCCCCTGCTGGGAACTGGAGCGCAGTTCGTCGATCCCCGCGATGGTGTTGACCACTTCCTCGATCGGCTTGGTGATCTGGGTTTCCACCTCCTCGGCGCTCGCCCCCGGCAGGCTGGTCTGCACGAAGACCACCGGGGCGTCGGTCTTGGGCATGAGATCGAGCCCGAGCATGCTGTAGGACGCGATTCCGAGGACCACGATGGCGGCCGACATCATGAAGGCGAATACCGGGCGCCGGATACTGACATCGGCCAGTTTCATCGCCCTTCCTCCTGCCTGTTCTCGGTGAGGGGGGAGGCGGCCGGGGCGGTCCCGACAATTTTCACCGGGACCCCGGTGGCCAGCATGGTGAGGTTGCTGGCCGCCAGCACTTCATCTCCCGCGAGTCCTTCCACGACCTCCACCAGCTCTCCCGACCTGGAGCCCAGGGTGACCGGCTGCTGCCGCACCGTTCCCTCTTCGATGACATAGACGTTGGAGATCCCCGCCAGGGTCGAGATGGCGTACTCGGGGATGGCCGGCACGTTCTCGTCCTGGTGGGTGTAGATCAATCCCTTGGCGAAGAAGCCGGGCTTGAGCTGCCGGTGGCCGTTGTCGACGAGGACCTCGATGGCGAAGGTGCGGGTGGCCGGGTCCACCGACGGGCTGATATGGGCCACGCGGGCCGAATAGGTCTTGCCGGGCGACGATTCGACCGAGAATTCCACCGGCAGCCCCGTGCGGATGATTCCGGCGTAGCGCTCCTGGACGGCCGTCTCGAGTTTGAGGGGGTTCATTTTCACGATGGAGACCACCGGGGTGTTTTCGCGGATGAACTCCCCCTGGTTGACCAGGCGTTCGGAAATCTGCCCCGAAATGGAGGTCCGGATCTGGCTGTCGTTGAGTTTCTTCTGGGCCAGCTCGACCGCGTGCCGTCGCTCCTGGAGGGTGGCCCGGAGGCTCTGGACGCTTTCGAGCGCCGTCCGGTAACCCGCCTCCGTCACCTTGACCCGGGTTTCCGCCGCGTCGAGATCGGCCTGCGGCAGGAGGTTCTGCTCCCGGAGCCGCCGGGCCCGGCGCAGCTGCGCCAGCGCGTCGTCGCGGTTGGCCATGGCCAGGCGGACGGACGAGATCTGTTCGTTGTCGGGGGGCTCCGTGACCTTCACCCCGTCGATACCGAACTGGGCTTCGGTCTGCCTCAGCTGGCTGCGGGCCCGCTCGAGCGCCAGCTCGAGTTCCCGGGTGTCGAGCCGGACCACGACCTGGCCGGCGGCGACCTCCTGCCCCAGGTCGACCAGCACCTGGCGCACCACTCCGGCGACCTCGCTGCTGACCCTGGCCTGGTCGGAGGCGACCAGCGACCCCGACACCTCCACATCCCTCCGCAGGGAGATCTTCCGGACCCGGACGGTCTGCACCGAGACCTCGGCCATGGCGGGGGGGGCGCCCGGGTTTTTTTTGCCCGGGCCCGCCTCCGGCCCTGGAGCGGAGGCGCCCGGGGCGCCCGAGCCGCCGCAGGCCGCGGTCAGGGCCGCCGCGAGCAGAAGGATTCCGATCGAAAACCAGGTCGGGTGCTGGATCGCCTTGGGAAGGGATGTCTTTTTCATGATCCTCGTCTTTTCCATGAGAGTGCAGGCCGCGGCGAAACCCTCCGCCGCGCCATCCCATAATACTACGCACGGATCGGCCGGTTGTTTAGGGTTTTTGCGCCTCCGGCGGAGGTTTTTCCGGCTTGTTTCCCGGCAGGCGATGCCGTAAGATGCAGCTTTGGGCCGAAAGGCCATGACGGGCCCCGGGCCCTGTGCAATGCAACCCTCGAACCATGTCAGGTCCGGAAGGAAGCAGCATTAAGAGGACTCCTGCATGTGCAACGGGATCCCCGGGGTCCGACCCCTCTTTTTATGCAATATCAGGTTCTGGCTCTCAAATGGCGTCCCCAGAGTTTTCATGAATTGGTCGGGCAGGAGTACGTTTCCCGCACGCTGACCAACGCGCTCGAGAGCGGACGGATCGCCCACGCCTTCCTCTTCTCCGGCCCGCGCGGCAGCGGCAAGACCTCGACCGCACGGCTTCTGGCCAAGGCGCTCAATTGCCACGACGGGAAGCCGGGGGAGCCGTGCGGAAGGTGCGTGGCCTGCACGGAGATCGCCGCCGGCGGCTGCATGGATGTTCTCGAGATCGACGCAGCCTCCAACCGGGGTATCGACGAGATCCGGGAACTGCGGGAGAAGGCGCGCTACAACCCGGCGCGCGACCGGTACAAGATCTTCATCATCGACGAAGTCCATATGCTCACGGCGGAGGCCTTCAACGCGCTCCTGAAGACGCTGGAAGAGCCGCCGCCGCACGTGGTGTTCATCCTGGCCACCACGGAGTATCACAAGATCCCCGCGACCATCCTCTCCCGCTGCCAGCAGTACAGCTTCAAGCTCATCCAGTACCCCCTCATCCTGGAACGGCTGCGCACGATTTCCGAGGCGGAGGGGATCCGGATCAGCGACAGCGCCCTCGAGCAGGTGGTCTTTTCGAGCGGCGGAAGCATGCGGGACGCCATGTCGGCGCTCGACCAGGTGATCGCCTTCAGCGGGAGCGAGGTCCGGGACGAGGACGTTTCGACCCTGCTCGGCCTGGTGGAGCCCAGGGTCCTCGCGGAGACGGCCCGGGCGATCGCGGGGAACGACCTCGAGGTCCTGCTCCGGACGGTGGCCGGCCTGGTGGAGGCCGGGCAGGACCTCAACAATTTCTGCCGCCGCCTTTCGGGCCACTTCCGCAATCTCATGGTGGTGAAGGCCGGGATCTCCGATCCCGCCCTGCTGGGGATTCCCGAAAGCGTCCTGCCCGATCTGCGGGTGCAGGCGGACCTTTTTTCCCGAGAGGACCTGCTGCGCCTCTTCGACGCCTTCCAGAAGATCGAGACCGGGATGAAGTACGCCACCCAGGTGCGCTTCCAGCTGGAGATGGGGCTCCTCGAAATGGCCCACATCGCCAGGCTGCGCCCCCTGGAGGAACTCGTGGCCGAGTTTTCCACCTATGCGGATGACGCGCCGCCCCGGGGCCCGGGCGGCGGAAGCGGGGCGCCTCCTCCGCGGGTGTCGCCCGGGAAGGTACCCGCAGACCACGCCTCCGCAGGCCGGGCTCCCGCAGGCCGGGCTCCCGCAGAACGGGCTCCCGCAGGCCGGGCTCCCGTGGAACGGGCTCCCGTGGAACGGGCTCCCGTGGAACGGGCTCCCTCTTCGGCTCCGGCTCCTCGAAGGAAGGATGAAGCTCGCGCCTCCGCCCGCGAGGAGGGCGAGGATCGGGACCTCCTCGGCCGGATCGCCTCGGCCCTCGGCCGGGAATCGCTCGAATCCCTGCTGCGCTCCTTTTCCGGCGCGCGCGCCGAGGGGGACCGGCTGGTCCTCGATCCGGGGGGGGCGGGCGAGTTCATCCGGCACCAGGTCGCACGGAACCTGGACGCCATAGCCGGGGCGGCGGCCGTCGTCCTGGAGCGCAAGGTCAGGGTCACGGTCGAGGGGGGGGCGGACACGCGAGCCACGTCGGCGGGGGATGAGGGTGCGCCCGCGACCCCGGCTCCGCAGGCGGGGGCGGCGTCCTCCCCCGGGGACCTTCTCGATCGGGCCGGGCGCGAACCGGCGGTGCGCTCCTTCCTGGACACGTTCCCCGGGCCGGTGAAGGCCGAGAAGATCGACGAATGAGCGACTACGCGGAGCCTATCGAAAGACTGATTGATGAATTCCGCAGGCTCCCGGGGATCGGCCCGAAGAGCGCCGAGCGGCTGGCCTACAGCGTGCTGCGGCGGCCCCGGGAGGATGCGGAACGGTTGAGCCGCGCCATCCTGGAAGTGAAGGACAGGATCCTCTGCTGTTCCCGCTGCAACAACTTTTCCGACCTGGACCCCTGCAACTACTGCCGCAGCGGTTCCCGCTCCGGGGAGACCGTCTGCGTCGTGGAGCAGCCGGGCGACATCGTCGCGGTGGAAAGGACCCGGGAGTACCGGGGGCGGTACCACGTGCTGCACGGCGCGCTTTCCCCCATCAACGGGGTCGGGCCCGAGGACCTGCAGATCCGGAACCTGCTGGAGCGGCTGCGGGAGGGGGAGGTGAAGGAGGTCATCCTGGCGACCAATCCCAACGTGGAAGGGGAGGCGACGGCCATCTATCTCGCCCGGCTGCTCAAGCCGATCGGGGTCAGGGTCAGCCGCATCGCCCTGGGACTGCCGGTGGGGAGCGACCTCGAGTTTGCCGACGAGGTCACCATGTCGAAAGCGCTCGAGCACCGGCACGAGCTGTGAGGTGACGGTTCAACGCGCCCCCTCGATCCACACCTCGCCGTCGGCGTAGAACTCCTTCTTCCAGATGGGGACGATCTCCTTGATCGTGTCGATGGCGAAACGACAGGCCTCGAAGGCGGCCCCGCGGTGGGCCGAGGCCACCACGATGACGGTGCTCGCCTCTCCGATCTCCATGTGCCCCAGCCGGTGAACGATGGCGATGTCGCGGATGTCGAACCGGCTCCTGGCCATGGCCCCGACCTCCTCGAGTTTTTTCAGCGCCATCGATTCGTAGGCCTCGTATTCCAGGAATCGGACCGCCTTGTCCCGCGCGTGGTTGCGCACGACCCCCTCGAAGACGACGAGGGCGCCGTCCTCGGGCTGCTGAAGGCTCCGGGTAATCCGGGTGGTGTCGATCTGCTCCCGCGTGAGACTGAACATGCTACCCTCCACTGACGGGCGGAAAGAAGGCGATCTCGTCCCCGTCCCGGACCGGGGAGGAGGGCCGGGCGAATTCGGAATTCAGCGCCAGGAGGACCGAGGCCCGGTACGATTCCAGGGCGGGGGTGTCCGCGGCGCACCGGTCGAAGACCGAGATCACGTCGGTGAGCCCGGCCGCTTCCACCTTTCTTTCCCTGGTCCCCGCCGCGTCCGCCAGTGAGGCGAAAAACAAGACCCTTATGCTCATCAGTACAGTTTAACCAGAAGGGAGCAGATTTCGTCAATCGTTCTTTTGACCCGCTCGGTGGAGGTCACCCGGTTGGCGAAAATGCTGAAGACCAGGTTGCGGCCCGACCGGGTGGTGATGTAGCCGCTCAGGGTGGTGACGTCCCGCAGGGTCCCGGTCTTGGCGTGGATCGAGCCCTTGACCTCCAGGGCGGACAGGCGGTTTTTCAGGGTCCCGTCGGTGCCGCTGACGGCCAGGGTGTCGTAAAAGAGGCCGAAGTAGGGGCGGCCGAGCAGAAATCCGAGCAGGGACGTCTGGAAGCGCGGGGTCAGCAGGTTCTCCCGCGACAGCCCGCACCCGTCGTCGAGGCGTATCCGGTCACTGTCGATCGCGGCCTCGACCAGGAACTCCTGGACCACCTCGAGCCCGGCCTCGTTCGTCCCGCGCCCCCGCAGCTCCGCTCCCAGGGTTCGGAGCAGCATCTCGGCGTGGAGGTTCTGGCTCTGCTTGTTGATGATTTCGAGGGCGCGCACCAGCGGGGCGGACCGGTGTTCGGCCAGCAGGGTCCAGGTGCCGCGGGGCCCGGCCTCCCCGCCGCCTTGGTGAAGGCTCGTGACCTCTCCGCGCACGGAAATCCCTCGGCGCTCGAGTTCTTCCCCGAAAACGGCGGCGGCGGTTTCCGCGGGATTTTCGAGGACGAGGTGCTGCCGGAAGGTGCGCGTGGAGGGGAGGGTGCCCGAGATCACGATCGTGTCGGAACCCGCCTCGAGGCGCGCACTGATCGTCCGTTTCGCTTTCCGGCTCCCGGTGACGGCCCGGTTGCGGATGCGGAAATGGGAGGTCGCGGGCTCGATCCCGACGATGACGGCCTTCTTGTATTTCGACGGCCGGGCCGTGACCCAGACGACGTTGTTGTTGATGCTCAGGGCATTGACCGGCGCCCCGTAGCGGGTCCGGAGTTCCCTGGCCGTCCACCCCTTTTCTCCGCCGCGCGGGGAGAAGTAGCTGTCGTCGCCGATCACGTCCCCGCAGACCTCCCGGATGCCCAGCTCCTGCAGCCGGTCGGCAAGCTCCCGGAAAGCGGGCATCTGCCCGGCTTCGTCCCGGGGGGCCATCAGGTTGGGGTCCCCCCTCCCCACCAGGATGAGGTCGCCCGCCAGGGACCCGTCCTCGCCCACCGGGCCGTTGGCGTATACCCCCGTGCGGTAGCGGAACCCCGGCCCCAGCTTTTCCACGGCCGCGGCGGTGGTGACCACCTTGAGCACCGAGGCGGGGAGGAAGGGCTTGTCCGGGTTGACCTCGACCAGGACCTTGTTGTCGGAGGGGTCCAGGATGCTGATGCCCCATTGCGCTGAGCGGGCGCCGGGCCGTTTCAGATACCGGGCGATCGTCGTCTGGAGGGCTTCCGGCCCGTCCGCCCTGGCTTCGGAGGCGCCGAGGGGAAGGAGCACGGCGGCCAGCGCGAGAGGGATACACAGTCTGAGAAAACGGCGAAACAAGCGATCGACCCTTTCTTCCGGGTTTCCGGGGACGGACGGCCTCCGGTTGCTTATCGGCGGCGCGGGGCGTCCGCTTTATGCCGGGGCGCATCATAGCACGGGGAAAAATTTCTGTTCAATTCAATCCGGGAAATTTTATCCGCCCGGCTCCACTTTCCTCACCATGGACCGGTCCGGGCAGAGTTCGAGGAGCCGACGCACCGAGCGGTTCAGCACGGGGTGCCTGAGCAGGGGGGCGATTTCCGCCAGCGGCTCCAGGACGAAGCGGCGGTCCCCCAGCCGGGGGTGGGGGAGAACGAGGTCCGGACGGTCGAGGACGAGGTCGTCGTAAAACAGGATGTCGAGGTCGAGCGTCCGGGGTGCGTTGGGGAAAGGGCGCACCCTCCCCTGGGCCAGTTCGATGCTCTGGCAGAACGAGAGGAGTTGGTGCGGCGTGAGCCGGGTTTCGAGCCCGGCGGCCAGGTTCAGGAACCACGGCTGGTCGTCATAGCCGACCG